>ENA-OQIG01000339-OQIG01000339.1-human-gut-metagenome-genome-assembly--contig:-NODE-339-length-27822-cov-2.311428_pt1 | contig 27822 bp, 34 predicted proteins | sample MGYA00242576_ERZ504741 | MGnify/ENA primary metagenome ERZ504741 (study PRJEB26092, sample SAMD00036436) | human gut metagenome | host: Homo sapiens | study: EMG produced TPA metagenomics assembly of... | reverse complement strand
CATACCAACAGGAGCTGTATCCAGAATCACATAATCAAAATTCTTCTTAAGAGTTTCAATCGCTTTATCCAGTCCATCACGAGCCAATAATTCGGTAGGATTAGGAGGAACTGTTCCACCAGGAAGAATATAGAGATTCTTACTGACATCGGAAAGCTGTACCAAATCCATCAAGTTCTTTTCCGGATTAGCCAAATATTGAGTTATACCAACTTCTTTTCTCGGAATATTAAATACTTTATTCAAGCCCGGTTTACGAATATCAAGACCAACGATTACTACTTTCTTCCCTAATAAAGAAAGACTAATAGCAAGATTAGCAGAAATGAAAGATTTACCCTCACCACTAACCGTAGAAGTAACCAGAATCACCTTTTTGTCATTTTCAAGCATAAACTGAAGATTCGTTCGGATATTGCGGAAAGTTTCACTCATCAAGTTATTGTGATTCTCAAATACAGCAATAGTACCCTGCTTTTCATCAGTCAATGGAATATCACCAACAATAGGCACACAAGTAAGCTTTTCTACATCAGAACGACCTTCAATCTTGAATTTGGTTAATTCGAGCAGGTAAATAATCCCCACCGGAATTCCGATTCCTAACACTAAAGCAACCAGATAAATTATCTTGCCTCTAGGAGATACAGGAGTATCATCCGCTATAGCGTCATCTATAATCTTCGCATTATTGGCTGTAGCAGCCAGAGTTATCGCATTCTCTTCACGCTTCTGAAGAAGCATCAAATAAAGTCCGGCCTTTATCTCCTGTTGGCGAGCAATACTCACAAACTCACGCTCCTGACCAGGTGCCTCACTAATACGACGGGAATAACGATTCGCTTCACGATCCAAATCTGCCTTTGTAATCAACAATCCACGCAAAACCCTGTCTAAAGATACTTGTACATTCTCTTTCATGGCATGAATACTTGTATCCAAGTTTATAATGGTAGGATTATTCTCCGTTGATGTACGCAGCAAACGTTTTCTCTACAACAAGCACATCCATTATAACGGTTGATGGCAGCCGCAAGATTCACATCCTGCAATCCGATATTACTAGGTAAAACCTCATAACCTTCATTTTGCATATATTTTTGCAAATCCTGCAGCAAATTAATCTGGGTTTGATTCTCCACACGCTTCTTTTCATATTCAGCACTACCCGTCAAAGCTATTTGTGCATCACTGGTCAAATCCGTAATACCCGCCCCACGTTTGAAACTTTCCAGATCCTTTTCCGTACTACCCAGTTCTTTAGAAATAATACTAATACGTTCATTGATAAATTCTGCTGTTTTCTGTGCCACTTCATTCTTATCATTATTCGTATTGATATTATACATCTCCAATAACTTATTGATAAAATCCTTGCCGCGTTGTACATTTGAGTTTTTCAATGATATGACAGCCACAGAAGTGGTCTTGGAAGTAGGCTCAATAGTCATATTTTTGCAATACCCTTTCGCTACAGCCAAAGGCTTATTAATTGTTGCTGTAATATTACGTGTAGTCTTTTCTGAATCTGTATTTTTTTCCAATATTTTTTTAGATAATACAGAATCCGGTGTCAGGAAAAAAGCCAATGTTCCTTTATCGGTAGGAAAAACAGCCGGTAACTTTTCGAAATGTTTCTGATATTCATCATCGCCAAGCTTCACATTCACATCCAGACTTCCTTGTGGTTGCAATATCATCTCCACAATTATCGGTTTCTCCAATAAATCGGCCTCCTGCGGAGTCATGCTCACTTGTACAGGTGAAGTTTTATACATATTCCTGGAAAGAAATTCATCCTCATCCGTATAAGAAATATAGAGGCCCAAATCTTCAACCACTTCTTTGACGATAGTCTTGGAACGGAGCACTTCAATCTCGTTATCAATATTCTGTGAAGAAGACATCAAACCATCCAATCCCAAACTCTCTAGCCCAGAAAGCATTCCGGCACTACCTCCCTTTTTATCGTCCTTTATTAAAACCGTAGCAGATATGTTATACACAGGAGTAGCTATATACAAATAGACCCATGCTGTAATCAAACATACCACAACCGCCCCCACAAACCAAGGCCAATGGAGCAAATACTTAAACAGCAGTTCCTTGACATCTATACTTTCTTCCTTAGGCTCTTGTGTTCCGTTGAATTCTGTTTCTTTCATTGCAAATCGTTATTTTAAGATGTTTACTAATAGGCTGACAACGGATACCAAGATAGAGGTAGCGGAGAACCAGAGGCTGGTACTATTGCCACATCAGAATTTCGAGCCTTTGCTTTATTGGGAGTTATATAAACAATATCATTCTGTTGTAACCAATAGTAAGGTGAAAGAATCGTTTCGGCATTATTTAAATCCAAAGTGACAATTTGCTGTTTGCCATTTGCGTCCTCACGAATCAGCTTCACATTATCACGAAGACCGTATACCGTCATATCACCAGCCATGGCCAATGCCTCCAATAGATTCACCTTCTCATTAGAAATAGTAAATGTACCGTCGAGCAACCTCTCCAATGACTGATATCTTATAATTTACCATACGTACTGTAACAATAGGATTTTCTTTCATATAAGGCTTCAATTTATCAACGATTAACTGCTCTGCCTGTTTCTTTGTAAGCCCTCCAACTGTCAGTACTCCTAATACTGGAAAAGATATTTTCCCTTCATTGTCAACCAAATATTGTTGTAACACAGGCTGAGTAGTAGTGTACTGTATTGATAAATTAGACGGGCTGGCAATTGTCAAGTTAAAGGGTGCAGCTAGTTCCGGACTGGTACACGAAACCACAATTGTCAATAAATCTTTCGGCATGATCTTTGCATCATAAAGAGTTTCCTGCTGAGTAGCTTGATTGACTGCTTCCACGTCTTGCAAATAAGGTACCTTTTTATAAGATTGACATGCTGCTAATAAAAAAGACAACAATATCACACATATTAGTTTATTTACTTTTTCCATATTCTTATCATCTTATTCACTTTTAAAAGTAATATCATCTGTAGGGGGGTATATAAATTCAAACTCTAAAGTTCTTGCCAGCCCCTCTCCTAAAGAATAAGGAGCTTTAAAAACAGAAGAATGTATTTTAGCAGCATCAAATTCAGTTGTTGCACAAAACTTCTTCACACGCACAGAACTTACTGCCAATTTCTTACGAGTAATGCAAGCAAATATATCAAAACAATATCCTCCTATCATGCCCAACCAATAAGGGAAATGAGTAGCCGGAATATGTTTATTCATAACTTTGCTCACATGAGCCACTAGTTCATTCATTGTAAAATCCGGCTTGTCAACATAATTAAACACATTATAACCTGTCCGAACCTCATCAATCATGTATTTTACAAAAGCAACAACATTACCGACATAAGCCATTGACTTTTTATTGTTTCCAGAACCAATCATTAGAAACTTTCCACTCGCAATTTGCTTTAATAAATTGTACACATTGCCTCTGTTACGTTCTCCAAAAATGACTGTTGGACGAATAATATCAATATTCCAATCCGGATGTAACTTATACCATTCATGCAAAATTTGCTCTGCCTGCCATTTACTTTTCCCATAGTGATTAAACGGATCTGCCGGATATTCTTCATTTGGATTCTTTTTATTTAGACCATATACTGCAACAGATGAAAAAAAAAAATGATTCGTTTTATATTATTTTTCTCCATTGCTTTTAATGTCTTTTCTATACCACCTACATTTGTATCATAATAAAGAGATACCGGAACAACATCATCCGATGCTGTGCTGCTAATAAAACAACACATTCAGCCCCTTCCAATTTCTTATCTAAATAATCCTGATCACGTACATCACCAATTGCTGTAACTTCTGGAAAGAAACGACTTTGTTGCAAATCAATATTCAACATCTCATATCTTTGTGCTTTTTTCAAAAGTGTAATCAAACGAGTCCCGACAAAACCTGACGCACCAATTAAAGTTATTTTCATGTTTTTTACTAATTATCTTTTTACTAACAATTTACAAATTACAGACATCTTTAAATTTCACGCATAGTTTCGCATAATCATATTTTTCGGCTGCTTTTTTCGCTTTATTACATATTGTCTGATACTCATCAGAAGGCAAGTTTTTAAGCGAAAGTATAGCAGCGGCATAATCCTGCGGATCAGTTAACTTACAGTCTATGCCGACACCCTCCTCTAATATGATACTGTATGGCATTCCCACATTACAACATAATGGTTTACCACTTGCCAGTCCCAAAAACATCTTATTCATACTGCCACCATACTTCCCGAAATTAGTAGAATAATTCAGAGCATTCACATCTGCTTTTGAAAGTATATATGGCACATACTCAGGTGATGTCCATTTTGCTTTAAATTTTACGTTTGTAATCTGTTGTTCTTCACAATAATGCTCTAAAAAAGCCCTATCCTCACCATCACCATAAATCAAGACCTGCACACTATTATTCTGCAATATTTTAGCTGAATCTATAAGCAGTTTAAGATTATTTGCCAATCGAATGCTTCCCAAATAAATAATATTGAAAGTTTTATCGTTTGCCAAATCAAAATCTTCTATTTTGTATCTTTGCATGTTAACATTAAACTCAGACAAATCAATACCATTATTTATATAATGCAATTTATTTAAATCAATTGTCCCCCCTGATCACTATCCCATCCGTTTTCTCTCACATAATTAACTGCACCAGGCATAGAAAAAACAACGTTGTCTGCTTTACTATAAATATATCGTTCTAAACAATAAGCAATTTTCACGCATGGATTATTTTTTCCCAATAAGCCTAAGCTTACGAATGAATCAGGCCATAAATCTGTAACATCCACAATATATTTTGCTTTTACCTTTTTAGCAAGTTGATAAATTGGAATATCAAAAGGAATACGAGATGTATGAATTATCACATCCGGTTTCTCAAATTGTTTTCTATGGATGAATAATTTAACCGCAAACCTAAAATATGATATAATCCTCCTTATCCCATTAGTAGATCCACAACCTGCATTTACTAAAACAAAAGGGATATTATCATAAGTTTTCTCTTCAAATGTCTTATTAGAGTCAGACAAACATAAGTTTCTATTGTGAACATAACTAGAACAAAACAATTTCACATTATAGCCTTCTGATTGAAAATATTGTGCCAACTTTATTGTTCTCAAATGAGTGCCATAAAATTCAATAGGTGCTGCATCTTTATTTATGAACCAAATAGTCTTTTTCTTCATCATAAGATTATTACTTCCAAGCATTCAACACTTTTACAACCCTTTCAACCTCTTCCATAGATATAACAGGACTCATTGGAATACTCAATTCTTCAGCATGAATCAATTCTGTAATTGGAAAGCTAAGATCATTCCATTCTTTATAGCATTCTTGTTTATGAGGAGGAATAGGATAATGGATATTAGTTTGAATATCATTCTCTGCTAAATATTGTTGCAAGCCATCACGATCTGCACAACGAATTGTAAAAAGATGAAATACATGTGCATTCCAATCTTTCACAATTGGCAAAATAATCGCTGGATTCTCAATGTTTTCTATATAATATTTTGCAACTTCTTTTCTTAATTGTATATCATTATCAAGATAACGGAGTTTAACATCAAGAATAGCTGCCTGAATTTCGTCAAGACGACTATTACGCCCTACATATTGGAAAACATATTTCTTTGCAGATCCGTAATTAGCAACCGACCTTACTATATGTGCCAACTCATCATCATTCGTTGTCACAGCTCCTGCATCCCCTAATGCACCTAAGTTTTTACCCGGATAAAAGCTATGCCCTGCAGCATCGCCTATCGAGCCTGTCATTCTCCCATTAAATTTGCAGCCATGTGCCTGCGCATTATCTTCTACAAGCTTAAGATTATATTTTTCACATAATTCTCCTATTTTCTCAGTATACGCACACTGACCATAGAGATGTACTATAAGTATAGCTCTTGTACGAGAAGTTATAGCTTTTTCAATCTTAGAATCATCAATTTGATATGTTTCCAGATTGGGTTCAACCAACACAGGAATGAGTCCGTTCTCAGTAATGGCTAAAATAGAAGCAATATAGGTATTTGCAGGAACGATAACTTCATCTCCAGGTTTCATTATCCCCATTTCAATATAAGCACGGAAAATCCAAATCAATGCATCAAGGCCGTTAGCACATCCTATAGTATATTTAGTACCAATATATGAAGAATAATGTGTTTCAAACATTGCATTTTCTTTGCCTTGTAAATACCACCCTGAATCAACGACTCTCAATACTGCTTCATGAATCTCTTCTGCATATTTTGCAGTAACTTTCTGTAAATCTAAAAATTTAATCATATCCGTTTTATATTTTATGTTTAACTCCATTTTTATCACACATATTTAAGTCCAGAGCAATACCATCTTTAGTGATATACCCTTTTTTACATGCAGGATTACCAAACCAAATCTCATGTGCCGGAACATTTTTGTAACAACACTTCCTGCCCCGACAAGAGCGTACTCACCAATAATCAATCCTCCCATTATTGTAGAATTGGCTCCGATCGAACAATGTTCCTCAAGTGTCGTCATTAAAAATTCACTTGGATAGACTTTTGAACGAGGAATCAAATCATTAATAAAAGAGACATTTGCTCCGATAAAAACATTATCTTTTACTCTTAGACCATCCCACAATTGTACTCCTGATTTTACAGTAACATTGTTACCTATAATAACATCATTCTCTACAAAAACATGGGCACATAAATTGCAGTTACTTCCAATAACAGCACCATTTAAGATGACACAAAATTGCCATATAGTAGTCCCGTCACCAATTAATTTACTTTGACAGTCAGCCAGTGGGTGTATCATATATTCCTCGCTTTATATATTTGTTAATACTTCAATGTATAGTTTAGCCTGACTTTCCCAGTTATACTCTTCTAAAACTGCTCGCCGACCATTTTGCCCCATCTGATAAGCCATTTCCTTATTTTCAACTAAATATTGAATAGCCTCCTTTATTTGCTGCGAATTATGTGGATCAACACAAATTCCACAATTATATTTTTCTACAATTTCACGATAGCATTTCACATCCGAAAGCAACACCGGTAACCCCGCCTCCATACTTCAAATATTTTCAACACACCAAAAGATCCATTCGGACTGCCTGTCCGACTAAAATCCCGAAGAGTATTACTAATAGTCATTTTTGAAAAAACTGTTGATATCTCTTCTTTCTTAAACGGCCCTGCAAAATCCACATTCTTCCAGTTTGGAAAAGTTTCAAGAACATCAACATATCCTTCTTCAATCACACCTGCAACATAATATTTGATATCCGGCAATTCCGCTAAAGCTTTTAATACTTCTTTTTGACAACTAATCCAATAGACTGTTCCAATATATCCAAGAACATTTTTACGGGATAAATATTCCTCCTTGGATAAAGTAAACCTGGAAGATACAACAGGGAAATTTTTAATAACATAATGATTCTTTATTCCCCACTTTTCAAGGCGATTGTCAGTATCATCAGTTACAGTAAATACAGCATTATATTTCTTTAGAGATGACTTCAGATATTTCTCCATCAGCACTGCAATTACATTACGAGCCATTTTAGGCAAATATGCTTTATCATGAATGATGCCAGGATAAAACTCACGAAGATTAAATACAACTTTATATCCCTTATGTTTCAATTTAACCCCAAGAGATAATAGCTCCGGATCAGAAATTTGGTATACATCTGCATTTATCATCAGTGCTTTCCTATAAAGAAATTTCTTGGTATTCAGCATCCTCTCTATACGCGAGCATGGCTTATAGTTACACGAAATAAACTCAATACCATCAATTGTTTCATTCGGTTCTAAGTCACAAACAACAATAGTAACTTTATAGCCAGCCATTGCCAATGCCTTCCCCTGACGGTCAAAGATCAATGGGTCTTTTCGAGAATAAAGCCCTGTGAGATAACAAATATGCATCATGGATTTAATTTTATATTTTCACGTTTGTCGTGCATTACTATATACATAGAAAATAGAAAGATATAATTAACAGAAAATAACCCAGGACGCTGATATAATGTAGCAAGTAGCAAGGTTATAAATATAAGAATATACCATATGGACTTTATACGATTTAAGGCATAAAGAACAAAGAAAAGCAGGTACATAATACAGACAACAGCTCCATTGGACAGAATTGCATTTCGATAACCAGCACTATCCGAGAAGTTTGCCAACTGTCTCTTATTATCTACCCCCCACCAATATTGACTTGTACCCTGAATAGAATTAAAATAACTTTTTAAACTACTATCAGCCCTATTATCCCCACTGATCATCCCTTGTGTTTTATCATATTCCAATCTATCCCAAATCAACAACCTAGTCATTGTATTTTGCATAGAAAAAACAATTAACAATGCCATTAAAGAAGAGATGAAGAATTTATATACGACCTTGACATTTCTAGAAAATAAAAAATACACTAAAAAAATGGCAGAAAGGACATAGAAAAATAGAGACAATGAAAGAAGTCAGAAATTAAAATAAATATATTCCTTTTATCCTTCAGATTAAAATTATCTATATACAGCATAAGTCCGGCGATAGTACCAACAACACCCGGCTCATCAAAAGGGCCACAAAATCTTAATGATTGAAAATAAACATCAAGACCTGCCCCTAAATAGTTGGGAATAACTAAAAACGGATATGCAATATAATTATATGTTTTTACAGCATTCAAAGGAGCTATTATTTTTCCAGGGACAGGAATACCAAAGAAAAGTAACAGCCATACCAAAATGGATATTCCAATTATTATAGAATATAACGTTTTGTACCTATCAAACACGTTAACCATAAATCTTTTCGATCCAAAAGGTACTGCTGCCAAAATAATCATAAAAAAGAATCCTATCAGATTACGATTTTGAGAAATAGAAGCTAACAAAAGGGTAAAAACAAAGAAAAACAGATACAGCACATTCAATCTATTCATTCTATAATTCCGCCAGAATAGAATCGCCAATGGGAAAAGAAATACAATTTGCGCATAAGACCCACTTAGACTCCAAGTAAAAAATGGCCTTAGAGTTAACAAAAGTAATATACCTCCTATAAAATAAGTTATGTCATTACTATTTTTAATCCTCATTATAATCAATCATTTTTTTCAGTTTATCAGTGCTGACAATGTAATCAGCATGTAAATCTACTGTACTATCAGAAATACCAGCTAAATACCGCATTTTAACATCGACAATATTAGCAATAGTCGAAAATATTGGAGAATAGTTTCTTATGGATCTAAAACAAATAACCTTACAACCGCTATGACAAAACAATAAATTTGTAAATGCAGCTCCAGAACCACCCACAATATAGTCAGCATTATTAAACAAGGCCATTTGCTCACAAAAAGTGTATGTTTCGGGAGCAACAACTTCAAACCCATATTCTTTAAGTACTCCCCAAACTTCAGATTCATTATAATGCCTCTTTTTTGTACTCTTCCGTGTCAGAAAAATGCGTTTCGGAGTTGCTAAATTAGACTTAAACAAGAGCAATTTATCACGCATTTGCAATGTTAAATGACAATCAAAAACAAACCCAAATAAATGATCAGGATCAGTAATATCTCTATAATGAGGTGCAATAGAATTCACAGCAGAAAGAGAATATAAAGTACCAAATTCTACTATTTCTTTTTCTCCTATAGTAATTATGTCACGTTGGGTTTCATTAAGAATCTCAAAAATCTTTTTAAAAGAATCTATTTTCATTACGATTTCATCGATTATCAACGGAGCATCTTTTGATATGTTTATTCTGTTGAAGACAAGCAGTTTAATGAGAATTTCATACAATTCATGATAGTAATTACATGAAAATTTCCCTGAAAGCATAATTCCAGACTTCAAATAACGACATTTCCCAATACCGCCATCGTTACGTAAAACAGCAACATTATTCTTTAACCGCAATAAAAGCCCATCAAACATCACATAGCGATCGTTCATATTATAACAGAAGTCGTTAATTACACACTTTTCTTTCACATTTAAGATAAAATCGGAATTTCCTTGTATTCTAACACCTTCATGTTTATAAATAAAAATATCTTGCATCGGAACTGATATCAGTTCTTTCTTCAAAGGCTCCAACTCATAGGTTAACTTACTTGTATACCCTACTCTATTAGTAATAAGTGGTATTATAGATGAAGTCAAATTGCGATTTCGCATAGACATGATGACTAACAACTTCAAACGGTACAAACGAAACACAACGTAAAACCATATTATTCATCGCATATAAACAATGCCCCCAACTGTTCTTTTTTGAATGATAATAGAGTCTACATGATATACTTTCTATAGCATTTCCGATTCTTTTATTTATTGAATGTTTTATTTCGAGCAATATTTTCTTCATCATCCATCATATTAGTTTTTACGATGTAATTTGTTTATTATAACCTGCCTAATCCCTATCCTACGATCTAGTCCCGTATATGAATAATATGTCGTTAAAACTAAAAACACTGTCACCACTGCGTATCCACTCCAGCCAAACATTAATATTTTGCAGGTAAGGACTATGGCAGTGATACAAGAAAATAGTATAAATAATTTCATTATTGATCTGGTAAATTTGAGATTACATTTTATTCGACAAATGATCCATAGCTGCAAAAAATAGAATCCATATTTAATGAATGATGATATGCCAAGTCCTATTAATCCCCAATAGTAATACCCTATCATATTAAAAATTAATCCATAACAAACTGTAATAAATTCATTCCAAAAGTATACTTTGGAATCACCTTTCGCTAATAAACCATAAGACATACTCCACGCCATGGCTTTAAAAAACATGGCTGCCATTGCCCAATACATCATACCTTCAGTAGGTATAAACTTTGTAGAATAAAGTACTACTACAGCTACCCGTATATAAGCGATAAAAGCAATAATTATTGGAGCAAGCAACAGTAACGAAAATCTCAGCCTGCTGATTAATCGCCCTAACAAATGAGTCATTATCCGAGCTATCGCTGACAATCGGGGATAATAATCTGTTGCCATAGCCGTAAATACCAATCCAACATATGTGTTGACTATTGTAAACCCCGCATTGAACAATCCGACATCATCAATAGAACCCATACGACTTATGAAAATACGAATGAAATAGGAAGCTAATATTGCCAACATACCCTGAAGACTGATCAACACTCCCATCTTCAACATATCTCGCCCTTCAACTTTTATATCCGTAATGGTTATTTCTTCCTTCTCAATCTTTATTTTGCGGGCATATATATAAGACAGGATAAAAATCAAAGCATTCGAAAACAATAAAACAGGGACAATAGCATCTATCTTCCAAAAATAATATAACGGTATGATAAATATTAAACCGACTGCATTGCCAACTACATTGGCCTTCGCCAAATAACGATACTTCCGCATCCCCTGCATTAAAGCATTTTGCCCGGAAGTTAATTGCATCAATAAAACCGAGAATGAAAGTATTATAAAAGCAAAAGTAAAATCTGTATTTCCAAATGTCACTTGACTTAACAATGAAGCTGAAACCAAACAAATCAATGCACCTGTCAATCCGGTAATCCAAACCAATCTCCTAAATACAGAAATAATTAAAGCTATACGTTTAGTATCATTGGCTCCGTTAGCTTCTGCAATATTACGTACGGCACTGGTCCTAAACCACAATTTGTAAAGGATGAAATCATTGTAATGGTAGAATTAAGCAATCCCATAACCCCCATCCCTTCAGGGCCTAATAATACTGCAGCAAATTTAGACCTGATGATTTGTATAAGTATATTAAAGATTTGAACCCCTCCAAACAATGATGTAGCTTTTAGGCTTTGTTTATACGAGTTTCTGTTTTCAGTGTCCATTGCTTCTGACATTCCTAGTATTATTGAATTAATCTTCCATAATTCTTCTCAAGAATTTTGCAGGTAACCCTACATGTATTTCAGAGTCTGGTATATCATGAGTAACCAAACTTCTTGCTCCTGCCATAGCAAAATTGCCAATCTTTCTCTTTTCTAAAACTGTAGCACCTATAGAAACATCAGCACACTTACCTATAACCACCAATGAACCGGTTATCGAACCCATTGCAAAATGACATAATGGTCCACATTTAACATCGTGTCCGATACAAGTATTGGATTTTACCATTGTCCCTATGCCCAGTTCTGTTCGAGGAGCAATATATGCATGACACATGACCACTACCCCTGGATGAAGAACCACGTTCTCTCCAATAAATGCTGTATAATGTATTATTGTTACTAATCTATCCAATGGAACATTTAGTCTCTTAAACAGTTCTTCTGTCAAGACATTTCGTCCTATCATATGTATTCCCCATATAAAATAATACCCTTCATCGACAAAATGCTGAATTCTATCAGTACCTCCCAAAACAGCATACTCATCTACATTATCTACAAAATCGTTCACAAAACCACAGATTTCAATATCTTCATCGTATCCGTTTTTCTGATTATCTTTTATACAAGCTGCAATAACAGAACCATGTCCATTACCACCAATTATCAATACCCGCTTTTTCATTTTGTATTCTTATACTCCAAGAAATCCTTATATATTCGTATATAATCAGCTTCATCATAAGGCATTGAAGCAAGTACCAGGCACACTGCTCCAGATGAAAAGTTATCCAGTTCTCTCCACATTCCCGGAACAATATATAGACCTTGATAAGGACGATTTAATGAAAAGGTACGTTTCACACTGCCATCATCAACTGTTACATTAAAACTACCGCTAGCAGCTATCACCAGCTGAAACAATTCTTTATGAGCGTGTCCACCACGCGCCTCGCCACCTGGTATATCGTATAGATAATAGGTACGTTTTACTTCAAATGGAACAGTTTTAACATTTTCAACCACAGTGATATTACCTTCATCTCTGTGATGCTTATCAAGCTCTATAATTGTGCAGTCATAGACTGTACTATTTTTACTCATAATGCAGTATTTTTGAAAGTTTCGTAATCACGTATATAATCATTTTCTCCATATGGAGTTGAAGATAATATTAAAGCTAACGAATTAGTAGAAAAATTATCCATCTGTCTCCATATCTGCTTTGGTACGTACAATCCATAGTATGAACGATTCAAATGGATTTTTCTCCTCTCTTTACCATCATCCAAGAGCACATCAAAACTACCGGAAAGTGCAATAATAAATTCCTGATTTTCTTTATATGCATGCCCTCCACGTTTCTCTCCACCAGGGACATCGTATATCCAATATGTCCGTTCTATTTTAAATGGAATATGCTTAAATTCCTCGGCAAAAGAGAGATTACCTCTTTTATCCAAAAATTTTGGAAGATCAATCAACCTACAATCTGATACATTCATAACTTTTATATTTTGTACATACTTTCATAATACTTATTATACTCTCCACTCGCTATATTTTCCATCCATTCGTTATTTTCCAAATACCAGCGAACAGTTTTTTCAATACCTTCCTCAAATTGCAAAGACGGTTCCCATCCTAATTCTTTTTTCAACTTATTAGAATCAATAGCATAGCGTAAATCATGTCCTTTTCTGTCAGCTACATATGTAATCAACTTTTCGGAAGTACCGTCCGGATTACCCAATAACCGATCCACAGTTTTAATGATAACCTTAATTAAATCAATATTTGTCCATTCATTGAAACCACCAATATTATAAGTCTCAGCTATTTTTCCTTTATGAAAAATGATATCAATAGCACGTGCATGATCTACTACATACAACCAATCACGTACATTCTCACCCTTACCATAAACCGGTAAGGCTTTACCATGACGGATATTATTAATAAAAAGAGGTATAAGCTTTTCGGGAAATTGATAAGGCCCGTAATTGTTACTGCAATTGGTAACAATAACAGGCATTCCATATGTATCATGAAAAGCACGTACGAAATGATCACTACCAGCCTTGCTAGCAGAATAAGGACTATGTGGCTGATATTTTGTTTGTTCAGTGAAGAATGTTCCGTCAAAATCTAATGCACCATATACTTCATCTGTTGAAATATGATAAAAAAGTTTATGATCATATCCCGTTTCTGAAGTTTCCCAAGCCAACTTAGCTGCCTGTAATAATGAAAGGGTACCCATCACATTCGTTTGTGCAAAAATAAATGGATCTTTAATACTACGATCAACATGGCTTTCTGCTGCCAAATGTATCACACTATCAATATTATACTGTTTAAAAAGCTGTATTATTCTCTCAAAGTCACAAATATCAGCTTTTACAAAAGTATAATTCGGCTGACCTTCAATATCTTTCAAATTAGCTAAATTTCCAGCATAAGTCAACTTATCTAAATTTATAATATGATACTCAGGATATTTATTCACAAATAAGCGAACAACATGGCTTCCAATAAATCCTGCACCACCAGTAATCAATATATTCCGCTTCATCTTTCTATTTCTCTTTTAATTCATCTATTACATTCATCAAGTATTTCCCGTATTGATTCTTTAACATCGGCTGTGCCAATGCCATCATTTTTTCAGGAGTAATCCAGCCTTTCCGAAAAGCAATTCCTTCTAAACAAGCTATTTTTAACCCCTGACGTTTTTCTATCACTTCAATAAAATTACTAGCCTCTGATAAAGAATCGTGCGTACCAGTATCAAGCCATGCAAAACCACGTCCTAAAAGTTGGACTTTTAATTCTTTAGTATCCAAGAAACATTGGTTTACTGTAGTTATTTCCAATTCTCCACGTGCAGATGGCTTGCTATTCTTTGCTATTTTAACCACTTTATTGGGATAGAAATAAAGGCCCACTACAGCATAGTTTGATTTTGGGTGAACAGGCTTTTCTTCCAATCCTAATACATTACCGTTTTTATCAAATTCCGCAACTCCATAACGTTCGGGATCTGATACCCAATAGCCAAATACAGTAGCTTTGTTTTCTTCTTCAGCCATGCGTACAGCTTCTTTTAGCATATAAGTCAGCCCCTGACCATGAAAAATATTATCTCCTAGTACCAAGCAAACCGAATCATCACCAATAAATTCCTCTCCAATAATGAATGCTTGCGCAAGACCATCAGGCGAAGGTTGTTCTGCATATTCAAAACGGACACCGAAATCAGAACCATCACCTAATAATCGTTGAAAACCAGGAAGGTCATACGGAGTAGAAATTATTAAAATCTCACGAATACCTGCAAGCATCAAAACCGAAATGGGATAATAAATCATCGGTTTATCAAATATGGGAAGAAGCTGCTTACTAACTCCCTTGGTAATAGGGTACAAACGAGTACCAGATCCACCGGCTAAAACAATACCTTTCATTTTAATATAATCTGTTTAAATGTGTGCGCTTATCTCTCACTTTATCCCACCAAAGATTTAAAGCAATCCAGGCTACAATATCTCCTATCAATATCACAGTATTATTCACCCATGGTATCAATAAAATATTTACAACACTAAATGCACAGGATATTAATATTATAATAATCATAGCTTTACGGGGTGTAAATCCCATTGCCAAAAATTTATGATGAATATGATTCTTATCTGGTTCAAAAGGGCTCTTTCCATTACGCAAACGTACCATTACCACACGAATCACATCAAAAGCTGGAATTATTAATGTACTAAAGGCTATAAGAAAAGTACCTTTGGTATTAGAAATTACCTCAGGATTGTTCTGACTATATTTGATAGCAAGAAAACTTAGCATATACCCCAAAGTTAAGCTGCCGGTATCTCCCATAAATATTTTCCGTGCCCGTTCTGCATTACCGAAAACATTATAATAAAAGAAAGGAACTAATACACCTAAGGTACTAAACGCAAGCATACTATACATCCACAGCCCTTTCTCTATAAACAAAAGGCCAAAGACCAAAAGCGCAACACTACTCAATCCTGATGCTAATCCATCAATTCCATCTATTAAATTAATAGCATTAGTAATGAAAACAATGGTCAATATAGTAAAAGGAATACCAATCCAATTTGGAATTGCATATATTCCCAATAACCCATATAAGTCATTTATCCAAAGCTCTGCGATAGAAAAAAAACAAGCACAGAGAATTTGTATCACAAACTTTTGGCGATAACGCACTCCAATAAGGTCATCTGTAATTCCTGTCAAATATAAAAGAGTCAACCCACAGACTAAAAACAAACATTCCAATAAAAAACAAGTTGCATGTAAATCTGAAATATAATATCCTGTTATAGTACGGAATGCCAATACCAAACAACAAGAAAATAATATCGTTGGAAAAAAAGAAACTCCCCCCAAACGTGGAATGGCACATGTATGGATTTTACGTTTATCTGGTATATCAAATAATCTCTTACGAAGAGAAATTAGTAATATGCGAGGTATGACAAATAACGCTATACAGACAGAAATAACAAAAGCTAAGATTATAAATATATAATTCATTCGAATAATTATTTCATGAATAAAGTTTAATATTAAGCCCCATTTAGTTGATGCAATAATTCATTTTTATACAGCAACTTGATTTTCAATCTTTTCCACATACCCAACCGGCATATCCGCACAAGCACACCCCAGCATATTCAACCGGACAGCAATCTTACTTCTGCCATCCACCGTGACAAGCTCTCCTACAAGACCAGTCAAAGGACCTTTGACAACACGTACTTTTTCACCACGTGCCAAAGGAGCGCTATTCATACAGATTGCCTCTTCGGAATAGTCGAGCATAAAACGGAAACGGGCCATTTGTTCATCAGGAATGATAGTCGGACTACTCTCACCGCGCATTACCATATAACGACTAACTGTAGAAAAGGAAAGAACCTCTTTACGTTCTTTAGGATCAGCATGTACAAAAACCATCATCGGAAGCAACACGGATTCAACCACTTTACGGCGGTCACTCCATTGATGTACTTCTTGCTGGACCGGTACAAAATTTTCAATCCCCATTTTATCTAAACGCTCGGCTACTTTCTTCTCATGATGCATACGGACCAGAGCGACATACCAGCGTTTAGAGTGTGCTACGCCTTCCCCTGTCCCAATTTTAGGCCCAGCACTTAAAGTTTCTTTCGTTAGAATCATACTTTTTTACCCCTTAAGTTTCCGTTACTTCTTAGGTAACGGAAATTATAGAGTACTGGACACCTACCACAAAAAGAAGAAGAAATACGTACGAACAAGGGAGTTTAGATACATTTTGCCTGATATACAGAGATATTTGAAAAGTATAGGCAGTCGAATTCATAGAACATGAAATAGGAATGTTTCATGTCCCGATACATTTTTACTGTATATTTAAATAAAAAGAGAAAAAAAGGAATTTTGCTTGTATGTTATTAACAAATTTGTCTATATTTGCACCGAATAATTTCCGTTACCTAAGAAGTAACAGCTGCGTATTTAGACTGGTTATCAAAGACTTAATATACTTTTCAAAGAATTCCCCTATAATTCCTAACGTAAGAATAATTCAACCGATTTACTTTGGTACGCTCATTCAATTCAAAACCTTTCAAGTAAATTTGTGTTGTCTTAATAGATTTATGCCCCAATGACTCGCTAATCATTTCGATAGGTACTCCCCTGTATTTAGCGGTAGTTGCCCAGGAATGGCGAAACGTATAAGAAGTTACGGATGAATGAATACGTAGCTTCTTGGCTAAACTCTTCAAATCATTATTAAAACGACGCAGAGTGGATTGATATTCTATATATGCGCTTCGTCATCCCGTTTATTCTTTCCACTTAATATATAAAAAAGATAATCCGGATGCTCGGGGAGAACAGCGGAATGCGTATTACGAAGTCGGGAAACAATACATGAAGCCGATTCTAAGATTTCTATACTCATTGGAGTTCCCGTCTTGATACGGTTGTACTTCAATATATTCCCCTCCAAATTCGACTTTTCCAGATGAGCAAGATCAGCGAAAGGCATTCCGCAAAATAAAAATAACAAATTAGCGATGGCTTGCGTCCGGCGAAGTTTTTCGGACTGTGGATCTTTATAAAGCAGCGTGTGTAATTCGTTTATAGGAATTGCTTTTTTCTGACGAGTATCTACTCCGGTAAAGACATCACGAAACAAGCGATGAATATAAGGAGCCTGATGAGTATCTACTCCCTTATTGTATATGCAACGTAACATTCGCATATAGGTGGAAATCGTGTTCAACTTCAAGCGGCAGGACATCAGATAACTGCTATACCGCTTCAAGTTCTCACGAGTAATCAAACTGAATGACACACACTCTGTTCCACAAAATATGGTGAAAGAGCGAAGTGCATTCTCATAAACATGTGCTGTGGCATAACGCCCTTCCTGACGCAAACAATTTATATAATTATTTGCACATACGGTAAATCCGTCTTTTCTCATAATTTACTTTCTATATTAATTGATTAAAATAAGTTTGATATTACGAGAAATAGAACGAATTTACAACAAAGAAGGTGATTTACGGTCGTTTTCTTATAAAGTTTTTAGTAACCTATACGATTTAATACTAAATTTGGCTATTTATCAGAAAGTGATAGTGCAAGAACTTCCCCATTGGATACTGGTTTTGTTTTCCGTATTCCACAAACATTCACGAGCCGTTAACAAGCGTTGATTCACATCCATGGTAACTACAATAAAGGAAAGTAGACGTTCGTCAGCAGAAGAATACTCACCTTTCATAGGGGAGTCCACCCGGAAAACAGGTAAATCAATTGTTCCATTTACCCCATTCCAGGTATAAAATTCATTGTAATTCTTATCTCCATGAAAGTAAGCCTTAATCATAGAATGAGAATGGATAAACTGCTCCAGCTTTTCCCAATTCTTTGTGGCTTTCTTTTTGACATCAGTCACCAGACAGGTATCTGCCAACAAATTCTGAAACTTATCTACTGAATTGATCGTATGCTTACCGTTCGGATTCGTAAAATGCTTGGTATCGGCAATGGGAGGATCGTGGGTAAATAAAATAACAGGAATAATCGTATCGGTTCCTATTTCCTGATCGAACCATTGACGCATATATGCATCAGGCCACATTCCCATAAAAACAAACCGTACCCCGTCCTTTACAAAGGAATAATGCACCTTATCCGTTTGATAATTAAAAGTCTCCGCCGTACGTTCCACCGCAGGCGCATCATCCGGTTGAAAATACCGGCAGCACTGGATGCATCTTTTTCTGGAGATAAAACCTTGGAATAACCTATCGCATTAGAAATATCGTGATTACCCGGTACCAGATACAAAGGAGAACTTATCGATGAATCCCAATCACTGCAAAATTGACTCCATGATGTAGTAGCAGATTGAACTCCTTCTTCCATCCGATTGGCAATATCACCCGTACAAACAACAAAATCAGGAGAACCGAATTTTATTCCTGCACCCACCCCACTATCTTCCGGCAGCCGAGTTTCAGAAAGCAATTTGAAGGTTGCAACATAGCACGACTTACCTCATCACTTCCCACTTCTTTTCCCCGAAATTCACGTTCAAGACCATAATGTACGTCTGAACAATATATAAAACGAAGAATTCTTCCTTCGTCTGCTCCGACAGCGGTGCAGCTAAAAAGAAGAATTCCCGTAAATAATAAAAGGATTAGCTTTCTCATTCCTTACAATTATAATCTTACCATTCTATTTTTGTACTTAGTCCGGCAGTGGTGCTATTACTCTCACCTTGAGTGGCTTTCATCATATACCATTCAGCACCGTTATCCTTACGGGCATACGCCATTCCCTCTGTTTCTCCATTGTATTTAGGTGTTTCTCCCCAAACCTCTTCACCGGCATCCGTTAGATTCTTGAATACGTCTATGGCAGTTTCTTCCGGTGAAAGAAGCTCAATCTTCACAGATTTTTTAGCGGAGAGTCCACTTGTAAAGCCTGTAGAATAATCCGCTTGATCCGAAAGAAGCACTAAAAAACCATGAGACTGTATTTTAGTCCCTTCGGGAGCTATATAAACAATATCCCCATCATCTTTTTTAATCTTTACTCCGGTTATATCCAGTTCACGACCTGTACTATTATACAACTCAATATATTTGGGTTTATTACCGTTCAACTCATTCAGCACCAATCCAATATAATCAATACCGGAAGGTCCTTCAGGTTCCGTAATTTTATTAGCTGTTCCTTTAGTAGCTTTCAATACAACAGTCCATTCTCCCGTACCGTCGGGAATACGTAAATAACTTCCTCCCACTTCATGTTTACCTCCATCACCAAATTCCGCATCCTTATCAAATTTGTCTATATCTTTACCAGAGGGCATTTGCAAAGTGATAGAAACAGATTTAGTATTTGAGATTCCTTGAGTAAAATCAACGCCTTTGACTTTCAGCAAATATGCTTTACCGGCAATGGCTGCCCCTTCCCCAAATGTATAAATAATCTCCGAAACACCTTCTTCATCAGTTTTCACCAGTTTAACGCCATTGAGATTAATTGTTGTATTGGAAGTATTATAAATCTCAATCCAATCTTCTTCACTTGCATTCCCATCGTTTCCACAAATTTCATTCAATACCAATCCTGAATAATCAATATCAGTAGGAATTTCCGGTTCCGAGTCATCTTTACACCCAACCAAAGCCAAAGCACAAAGTGTGCTCATCAGCAAAAACTTTTTCATAATCATCTTTTTTTAATTTATATCGTTATTCGCGTTTAAAAAGAAATCATTGTACGCAACTGAAATACATTAAAATCGATTCCTGAAGGCATTACTTCACTTAAAGGTTTACCTCCCTTGGTAATTTGTCCTTTAGAGTCGGCATATTTATCATTATTCATATAAATGTAATTCAGTCCAATCACCACATTACGTACAGGATACCAGTTCAACGAAGCAGAATAGCTGGTTGCCTTACCTCCTGTTATATACGCAGCCGGATCATGGAAATCATTCATATTTATATTACTGATACGAGCCGCAACTTCCAAATTCCCCCTTTACGACGCATTTTCATTGGACCAAATTCCGCCTCATCCGGGGAGTATTGACGGTTTTCTCCCAATATCATATAAGATGCCGTAGCATACCAACCATTAAATACTGCATTTTTCAAATCAGTCTTTTGATTATTAGCACCATAGGTATAGCGGGATATGTTGTTATAAATATACTCTCCATAAGTCAGCAACTTACGATAACGGAATCCCAGTTCGAAGCCTGTAGTATAATAATGATTGACATTCGAAATCTCGGCTTGCACAAATCGGCGACGGTCTACCCTGCTCTCCGGGAAAGTCCGGAAAAGAACCGTTTTATCCTCCAGCCCTGAACCGGAAGGTGCTGATAGTTAAAGTATCCGCCGACATGAATCGTCATATCTTCATTGTAAATAGGCGACACTGCTACACGGGTAGCCAGAGCATAACCGTCATTCCCTCTATTACGCTCTTTCTGAATGATATCCACTTCCCTACCAAATACTCCAGCGGAAGCCCACCAATGTTTTCCCCAACCAGTTCCGGCAAGTCCCAGACGCGCCCGTCAGCAAAAGCTTCCACTGCCATCGGACGTTCCGAAGCCATCAGATATTTAGAACTTGTTGTGCGTTCCATACTCATCGGAACTTTAAAATTTCCCGCCTTTACAAAGAAATGATTATTAAATTTATAGCCCAGATACATATCTTTTATTTCCACTTCATTGTAAGCGAAATCCAGATCCAGTTCTGCAAACCATTTTTTGTATAAAGTGGCTTTCACACCGAAACGTGCACGACGAATACTCACCCCGTTGCTAAAACGGAATTGATTGTCATCGTCCTCCAGATCCTTGTTCGTTTTGGATGTCAGATCATCCACATTCGACGTGGGCGAATAAACCGCTGCATCCAAATAAATTCGATTATCAAACCATAAATGAAAGTTTTCATTTTTAGAAGCAAAGTGAAGTTTTCCACTCTCAAAATAAGCCTTTACAGGTATCTTACCCGATTCATCTTCCCAACCGGAAGTCGTGTTTTGTCCCCATACTGAAGTAAATGCCAGCAGACCGGCAACCAGAATCATGTTTCTTTTTCTCATATCGTATCTCTATCGTTTTGCAGGCGCAAAGTAAACGACATGGAAATACAAATGAATGACAGAGTTATTACATTTCTACAACAACAAAGGCCGCTCCCGAATAACAGGAACGGCCTTACCATTTTCATTTCAATATGATGTCAGCCTCTTTTCAAAAAGATGACATTCTGCTTATTTATACTCTGCCCAGCTCTTGATAGCTATATCATCCACACTCATCGTACAGAAGGCATTGATAAATGCACTAGCCAGACGGGCATTCGTAATCAACGGTATATTCAAGTCAATGGCAGCACGACGGATTTATACCCATTACTTAATTCTCCGGCTGTCAGATTCTTCGGGATATTGACTACCATGTCAATCTCCTTGCGATGAAGCATCTCCAATGCTTGCGGATGTCCCTCCTCACTCGGCCAATAGACATGAGTACTTTCAATTCCATTCTCTGCAAGCGTTTTTGTGTGTACCACCCGTTGCAAAGAGTTTGTATCCCTTATTCACCAACATACGGGCCGCATCCATCATATCGGCTTTCTGTTTCATTGTTCCCGTAGACAGCAGGATATTCTTCTTCGGAATACGATAGCCTACGGAAAGCATCGCTTTGAGTACGGCACAGGAAGTATCCATTCCGATACAACCCACTTCACCGGTAGAAGCCATATCTACTCCCAACACCGGATCAGCCTTCTGCAAGCGGTTGAAAGAGAATTGGGAAGCCTTGATTCCCACATAATCCAGTTCGAAGAGATTTTTTTCCGGTTTCTCCACAGGCAGACCGAGCATTACTTTCGTTGCCAGCTCGATAAAGTTGATCTTCAACACTTTGCTGACAAACGGGAAAGAACGACTGGCACGCAGATTACATTCAATCACCTTGATATCGTTGTCTTTCGCCAGATACTGAATATTAAACGGACCGGAGATATTCAAAGCCTTAGCAATCTCACGGCTGATACGCTTAATACGGCGAACAGTTTCTACATACAGCTTTTGCGGCGGGAACTGGATTGTTGCATCGCCGGAATGTACTCCCGCAAATTCGATATGCTCACTTATAGCGTATGCTACAATTTCTCCATTCTGCGCCACCGCATCCATTTCCACTTCCTTGGCGTGTTCGATAAACTGGCTTACTACCACCGGATGTTTCTTCGATACATTAGCTGCCAGTTTCAAGAAACGTTCCAATTCTTCCTGGTTGGAACAAACATTCATCGCAGCTCCCGAAAGCACATAAGACGGACGAACAAGTACGGGGAAACCTACCTCTTCAACGAACTCCTGAATGTCATCCATAGAAGTTAATTCACGCCAACGGGGCTGATCCACACCGATACGGTCAAGCATGGCAGAGAATTTCTCACGATCTTCGGCATTATCAATACTCTTGGCACTCGTACCTAGAATATTGATCTTCTGTGCATCCAGACGCAAAGCAAGGTTATTTGGAATCTGACCGCCGGTAGATACAATTACCCCATGCGGATTCTCCAGTTCCAGAATATCCATCACACGTTCAAAAGTCAATTCATCAAAGTACAAACGGTCGCACATATCGTAATCCGTAGATACGGTTTCAGGATTATAGTTAATCATGACACTGCGCCATCCCTCTTTGCGAATGGTATTCAAAGCCTGTACGCCACACCAGTCGAATTCTACGGAAGAACCGATACGATAAGCACCGGAACCCAATACGACGATGGATTTATGGTCGCCCAGATAACGCACATCATTTGCTACACCGCTATAAGTAAGATACAGATAATTGGTTTGTGCCGGGTATTCGGCTGCCAACGTATCGATCTGTTTCACTACCGGAAGAATGCCTGCCTCTTTACGGTGTTTGCGGATATAAAGAATTCCATCTTCCATATCACCTTCGTAACCGATGGCACGGGCAATCTGGAAATCGGAGAAACCTTGAACCTTAGCTTTACGGAGCAATTCGTTCGGCAAATCGGCAATCTGTTTGTGATTGTTTCCCCAACTATGCAGTTCTTCGGAAGTCTTCATAATATTCATTAACTTCTGCAAGAACCATTTATCAATCTTAGTCAATTCGTGCACCTGATCGATGGTGTAGCCGGCGCGAAACGCTTTCGAGATCACGAAAATACGTTTATCGGTCGGTTCGCGCAAGGCTTTATCAATGTCGGAAATAACCAATTCTTTGTTCTCCACAAAACCATGCATTCCCTGTCCGATCATACGAAGACCTTTCTGGATAGCTTCTTCAAAAGTGCGTCCGATAGCCATCACTTCACCCACAGATTTCATAGAAGAACCCAACTCTTTATCTACACCGTGGAATTTACCTAAATCCCAACGAGGAATCTTACATACGACATAATCCAGTGCCGGTTCAAAGAAAGCGGAAGTAGTCTTGGTTACAGAATTCTTCAGGTCGAAGAGTCCATAACCCAATCCCAATTTGGCAGCAACGAAAGCCAGCGGATAACCGGTTGCCTTAGATGCTAAAGCCGATGAACGGGAAAGGCGGGCATTTACTTCGATCACCCGGTAATCTTCGGATTCGGGATCGAAGGCATATTGTACGTTACATTCACCCACGATACCGATATGGCGGATGATACGTATTGCCAATTCCCGAAGTTTATGATACTCTTTATTGGTAAGCGTCTGTGAAGGAGCAATAACGATAGACTCACCGGTATGAATACCCAGCGGATCGAAGTTTTCCATATTACAAACGGTGATACAGTTATCGAAGCGGTCACGTACCACTTCATATTCCACTTCTTTCCAACCGCGTAGTGATTTCTCCACCAATACCTGTGGGGAGAAAGAGAATGCTTTTTCTACCAGCACATCCAGCTGTTGTTCATTATCACAGAAACCGGACCCCAAGCCTCCTAACGCATAAGCAGCACGAACAATCACCGGATAGCCCAGTTCTTTTGCTGCGCGACGTGCATCTTCCGCATTTTCTACGGCTTCACTCTTGATGGTTTTTACATTGATCTCATTCAATTTCTGAACAAAAAGTTCACGGTCCTCGGTATCCATAATGGCCTGTACCGGAGTACCCAACACTTTTACATTATATTTTTCAAGAATACCTTCTTTATACAATGCTACTCCACAGTTCAGAGCCGTCTGACCACCGAACGCCAGCATAATACCTTCCGGTTTTTCTTTTTGGATCACTTTCTCTACGAAGTACGGAGTCACCGGAAGAAAGTAAATTTGATCTGCCACTCCTTCGGAAGTCTGCACCGTAGCAATATTCGGATTGATAAGAATGGTTTCAATACCCTCTTCTTTCAAGGCTTTAAGTGCCTGTGAACCGGAATAGTCAAATTCACCAGCCTCACCGATTTTCAGGGCACCTGAACCTAATAGCAATACTTCTTTATATTTTCTTTCATTGTTACAATAGTTTTACAAATTCGTCGAACAGGAATTCCGTATCCGTAGGTCCACTCGCAGCTTCCGGGTGGAATTGCGCAGAGAACCAGGGATTCTTTTTATGTTTGATTCCCTCGTTGGACCCATCGTTCATATTGATAAACAACGGTTCCCACTCTGCACTCAACGTATTATTGTCTACGGCATAACCATGATTTTGTGAAGTAATGAAACAACGTTCCGTACCTATCATACGCACCGGCTGATTGTGGCTACGATGTCCGTATTTCAATTTATAAATCTTCTCCGCCCGCTTTTGAAAGCAACTGGTTACCCATACAGATGCCGAAGATAGGCAGTTTCTCATTTACCATCGCCTTCCGTATATTCTGTACCGCAGCATCACAAGTATCCGGGTCACCCGGTCCGTTGGAGATAAACAACCCGTCAAATTCGAGTCCGCTATAATCATAATCCCAAGGTACACGGATCACTTCTACATTACGTTTCAGCAGACAACGAATAATATTTGTCTTTACACCGCAATCTACCAGGATAACCTTCTTAAATTGAGAATTGAAAGTTGAGAATTGAGAATTAAGCTGCGCATAGGAACTATTTACGGAGAAAGTTTGTGAAGTTCCGGCAGGAAGATAGCAAATAATCTCTTTGCAAGATACACGATCTACATAATTGACGCCTGCGTATACTGCTTCAGGCACATTATCCGGTTCATCATCGAAAACGATTTTTCCCATCATTACTCCATGTTCACGAAGAACCTTAGTCAGCTCGCGCGTATCAATGCCTGTGATACCGGGAATCTGCTCGCGTTTCAACCAGTCACCGAGACTTTCCACCGCATTCCAGTGGCTGTATTCATAAGAATAGTCACTTACGATAATCGCTTCCGCATGGATTTTCTCACTTTCCATGAAAGTGGCAAGTCCATTCGGTTCGATGGTAAAAGGAGGAACACCGTAGTTGCTACCAGAGGATAGGTAAGCGTCATCAACTGTCCGGCGTATGAAGGGTCAGTAAGGCTCTCCGGGTATCCGGTCATGGCAGTATTAAAAACTACTTCGCCTGCCACCGGCTTCTCGTAGCCAAACGACTTACCGGAAAACCGGCTCCCGTCGTCAAGGATTAATGTCACATTTCTCATTCTTATTATTGAATCGTTGTATGGTTGTTAGAATTGATACATTTGTTCTATATAGTCGATGAACGCCCGGTTCACCATTTTCACACCTCCCGGTGTAGGGTAGTTACCGCTAAAATACCAGTCGCCTTTATGATGCGGACAAGCCTCGTGCAATCCCTCCAACGGTTGATAGACAATTTCCACTTTCGCCTTTGTTCCCTTGGGAGTCAGCAGTTCCACCATCTTGGCAGAGATTTCCTCATCGGTGAACGGAGCATAGATATTCTTCACATAGTTTATCATCTGCTCTTTCGGCAGTCCCACCTGATCTTTCGATTTACGGTAGGCAGCCGCAATCACATCTTTCATATCCCGCTCCTTTAAAAGTTCGACAGCAGCTCGGAAAGCGATAAACTCACTCATCTTTGCCATATCGATACCGTAATAGTCAGGATAACGCACTTGCGGAGAAGAAGATACTATCACAATCTTCTTCGGACCGAGACGGTCGAGAATACCGATAATACTTTGTTTCAACGTAGTACCACGCACAATGCTGTCGTCAATAATCACCAGATTATCAACACCGGGTACCAGACTTCCGTATGTAATGTCATACACATGGGCTGCCAGATCATTACGACTGTTTCCTTCGGCAATAAACGTACGGAGTTTGATATCCTTGATCGCCACCTTTTCGCTACGGATGCGGCGGGAAAGAATGACTTCCAGTTCCTCCATATCCGGATGATGCCCTAATGCAGCAATTTGCTGCACTTTCTCCTCATTCAAGTAATCGTCCAGTCCCTGCAACATTCCGTAGAAAGCCACCTCCGCAGTATTGGGAATAAAAGAAAAAACCGTATGATCGATGTCATTATTGATAGCTTTCAATATTCTCGGAACCAACTTTTCACCCAACCGTTTCCTTTCCTTATAAATATCGACATCACTCCCACGGGAGAAATAGATACGTTCGAAAGAACAGGCATGATTTTCGCGCGGCTTGTTAATTTGCGAAGTACGGATTTACCTTCTTTGCTGATTAACAATGCTTGCCCCGGTTGCAATTCTTTGATTTCCTCAAACGGAACATTTCAAAGCAGTCTGGATCACCGGACGTTCGGAAGCAAGCACCGCAATC
>ENA-OQIG01000338-OQIG01000338.1-human-gut-metagenome-genome-assembly--contig:-NODE-338-length-27967-cov-2.429777_pt1 | contig 27967 bp, 38 predicted proteins | sample MGYA00242576_ERZ504741 | MGnify/ENA primary metagenome ERZ504741 (study PRJEB26092, sample SAMD00036436) | human gut metagenome | host: Homo sapiens | study: EMG produced TPA metagenomics assembly of... | reverse complement strand
TCGCCATTTATCCTTTTAGTCATACCTGCCGGATATTTTATTTGTATTAATATTAATTGCATCTCCAACTCCGAGCATATCCATCATTAAAAACTTTTTGAGATTATAGAATACCTGTGATAACAAGTGAAACATCTGCACAATGTGAATAGTTAGTTTCTTTTCAGAGGAAATGAAATAGACAAGCTGAATGAAGGGAGAGTGATATAAATCAAAAAACATAACATGAATTTAATTAATTACGCCCATCATTGTGGATAAAGTTACTGAATAATAAATAACATAATCCTCTGGTATCCCACTCAAATAATTTCATTCCTTTTTAATACTTCTTGTAATTTCGGTAACTGACATACAGCATCAGCAATCGCACTGATATTCGTGGCATTATCCTGAAACCATTCATGCCCAGGCCCCCATGTGCGCATAGTGCAAAGATAACAGTCCACCAGCGTTAGTTGCTCACCAAACGCATAAGGTTCAGCGGTCAATTGTGAATTCAGCCAGATATAAAGCGATTTACGATATTCAATAACATTCTTCTTTAACTGTTCAGGTGCGTCAGGAGCCCAACGCTCAGGGTAATCGGCGAAAGTGAATGTTGGATAGACATTAGCAACCAGCCAGACCAATAGCCGTTGAAACTGCTGACGTTCGGCGCGCCCAACCGGTGGCGCAAGGTCCGGGCGACGATCGAGAACCATCAATGCAATCGCCGCTGTCTCCGTCATAATCTCGTCATTTTCCAGCGCCAGTGTCGGAATCTGACACAACGGGTTCAGGGTTTTCAATAACTCGCGTGAAGTTCCCTCGTGGTCAAAACCACTGACATCAACGAACTGATAAGGAATATCAGCCAGTGTTAGCATCAGCTCACTGATTGTAGAGCCCCATCCGGGTACGCCATACACCTTAATCATATGCCCCTCACAATCTTTTAAAGATTAAGTGTAGGACAGTACACAGGTTAACCAGCAAAAGGATTTGTCATTTTTTCGTCAGTTGTATTAATCCCCTTCAGGATTGTAAGGGGATGTTTTGCATCGTTTATCGATAACGGGTAGGATGCTGCGCCGATAGTTTTATACCCATAAAGAATAATGGTGATAACTATCATCGCCAGGATGAATAAACATTGTTCATGGCAACTTATATGACTTTTTCATTAAAGCAATCAGGGAGAGCAATGAGTAAACACGACACCGACACTTCAGATCAACACGCCGCGAAACGCCGCTGGCTTAATGCCCACGAAGAGGGGTATCACAAAGCGATGGGCAATCGCCAGGTACAGATGATCGCCATTGGCGGCGCGATTGGCACCGGCTTGTTTTTAGGTGCAGGAGCCCGACTGCAAATGGCGGGTCCAGCACTGGCACTGGTTTATTTTAATTTGTGGCTTGTTTTCGTTTTTTATTCTGCGTGCATTGGGTGAGCTGGTGCTACACCGCCCTTCCAGTGGCAGTTTTGTCTCTTATGCCCGTGAGTTTTTGGGTGAGAAAGCCGCTTATGTTGCTGGCTGGATGTACTTCATCAACTGGGCGATGACGGGGATTGTTGATATTACCGCCGTCGCTCTGTATATGCATTACTGGGGTGCGTTTGGCGGCGTGCCGCAGTGGGTCTTTGCGCTCGCTGCACTTACCATCGTTGGCACCATGAATATGATCGGTGTGAAATGGTTTGCGGAGATGGAGTTCTGGTTTGCGCTTATTAAAGTGCTCGCCATTGTGACCTTTTTGGTCGTGGGTACAGTGTTCCTCGGTAGTGGTCAGCCGCTGGATGGCAACACCACTGGCTTTCATTTAATCACCGATAATGGCGGCTTCTTCCCCCACGGTTTGCTGCCTGCGCTGGTGTTGATTCAGGCGTAGTGTTTGCTTTTGCCTCCATTGAATGGTGGGTACAGCTGCCGGAGAATGTAAAGATCCGCAGACCATGGTGCCTAAAGCCATTAACAGTGTGATTTGGCGTATTGGCCTGTTTTACGTCGGCTCCGTGGTGTTGCTGGTTATGTTATTGCCGTGGAGCGCGTATCAGGCGGGGCAAAGTCCGTTCGTGACGTTTTTCTCTAAACTGGGTGTGCCATATATCGGCAGCATTATGAACATTGTGGTGCTGACCGCTGCCCTCTCCACCTGAACTCAGGTCTGTACTGCACCGGACGTATTCTGCGCTCAATGGCGATGGGCGGTTCCGCACCGAGTTTTATGGCGAAAATGAGTCGTCAGCATGTGCCGTATGCCGGGATTCTGGCGACACTAGTTGTGTATGTCGTCGGCGTATTCCTCAACTATCTGGTGCCGTCGCGCGTATTTGAGATTGTGTTGAACTTCGCGTCGCTGGGAATCATCGCTTCATGGGCGTTTATCATCGTGTGCCAGATGCGCCTGCGTAAAGCAATTAAAGAAGGCAAAGCAGCGGATGTCAGTTTTAAACTGCCTGGCGCGCCCTTCACTTCCTGGCTGACATTACTGTTTTTACTGAGTGTCCTGGTGCTAATGGCGTTCGATTACCCGAACGGGACTTATACCATCGCGGCGCTGCCGATTATCGGTATTCTGCTGGTTATAGGCTGGTTTGGTGTGCGCAAACGCGTTGCTGAAATTCACAGCACTGCGCCAGTCGTCGAGGAAGATGAAGAAAAACAGGAAATTGTGTTTAAGCCTGAAACGGCGAGCTAATTGCAAAATTGCCCGGCTACGTGCCGGGCAAATTTAGATTACTGACGAAGGTGTGCCGCATGCGGCGTGATAAAAGTCAGGCAAGTCTCTCCGTTTTCACCCTCGCCACATCTATTACAGCGCAATACGAATCACATCGTCCGGCTGGGTAGCTTCCTGCTGTTTAGTGGATTTTTGTTTCACACTGACATACAGCGTTTTGCCATCGGCAGACAGCGCCAGGCTGTTTGGATGAGTCGGCGTATCGAACGTTTTCACCACTTTATAGCTTTTCGCGTCAATCACACTGACTTTACCTGCCTGACGATGCGTTACGTAGGCTTCATTACGCGCTGGGTTAAACAGCACAGCCAGTGATTCTGGTGCCGCAACCTTCGCCAGAATATTGCCATTACGGGTATCGACCACTAACACTTCTGCGGCTTTAGAATCGGTGATAAATGCACGCTGCCTGGCGGTATCAAGGCTAATGTTGATAAAGAAGTGCTCTTTGCCGTCATCCAGCAGCTTTTTACGGCTGAGGATTTTATTGTCGGCGGTGTCGATGGTAATCAATTCGCCGTCAGCGTTAGTGGTGTAAAGACGTTTGCCTTTGCTATCCAGCGCCAGACCGGTACTCATTTTACCGGTGTTCTGGATGGCGGTTTTCAGTTTGATATTCTCGCCATCAACGACCCAAATCACGCTCTCTTTACCAATACCACTGATGTAAACGGTGTTCGTGGCATCATCAGCTACCAGCTCACGCGGTTGCAGCGGGCGCACCTCTTCCGTGCGCTTACGATCATCCAGCACCAGACGGCCTTTCACCTCGCCCGTTTTGGATCTATCGCCGTGACCGCGCTGTTTACGGTGTTACCAAACCACAACGTCTGAGTCGTGTTATTGATGGTGGCACCAAACGGCTTGAGATCGTTATGGATCGCCTGCGTCACTTCCAGAGTGACCGGATCAAGACGATAAACCACGCCACCTTTATCCAGTTTGCGGCTTTGCGAAGTGGCGAGCCACAGCGCGTTTTCTTGCTGGCTATAAGCCATTTCGTAGGCACCTTTACCTACCGCTTTACGCAGCATTTCTTCTGCGGCCTGCGTACTGAATGATGAAGCAACAAGCAATGAACCTAACAGTAATGAACCACGCAGGCGCGATGAAAACAGATGACGTAAATGCATGACGACTCCCTTTGATGAATCGATATTTTTGCTGCTTCACAATGCTTCGCTAAGCGTAATCATCGTTACGCTCTTGTTATAAATGGGAATGGTAATCATTATTTTCTCAAATGTGGAGCATTTCTTGCCGTTACGACTACAATTTTCTCAATTACTTAACGTATCGTGCCGTTTCGTTTTCCATAAATTTACAATTTCATTACCATAACGGCGTTTTCCCATTCTTAACCTGGCTTTTTTCATGAAGATTTTTTCCGTCCGACAGACCGTTTTGCCCGCACTACTTGCCCTTTCCCCCGTTGTTTTTGCCGCTGATGAACAAACCATGATTGTCAGTGCCGCACCGCAGGTGGTTTCAGAACTGGATACCCCAGCAGCAGTAAGCGTGGTGGATGGCGAGGGGATGCGCCTGGCAACACCGCGCATTAACTTGTCCGAATCACTGACCAGCGTGCCTAGTTTGCAGGTACAAAATCGGCAGAACTATGCGCAAGATTTACAGCTGTCGATTCGCGGATTTGGCTCCCGCTCCACTTACGGAATTCGCGGTATTCGCCTGTATGTGGACGGTATTCCCGCTACCATGCCCGACGGACAAGGGCAAACATCTAACATCGATTTAAGCAGTGTGCAAAATGTGGAAGTGCTGCGTGGCCCCTTCTCTGCTCTGTATGGCAACGCGTCTGGCGGTGTAATGAATGTCACCACCCAGACCGGACAACAGCCACCAACCATTGAAGCCAGTAGTTACTACGGCAGTTTTGGCAGCTGGCGCTATGGGCTGAAAGCAACGGGCGCAACGGGAGACGGCACACAACCCGGCGATGTTGATTACACCGTCTCAACCACGCGTTTTACGACCCACGGTTATCGTGACCATAGTGGCGCACAGAAAAATTTAGCCAATGCCAAACTGGGCGTACGCATTGATGAAGCCAGCAAATTAAGCCTGATTTTCAATAGTGTGGATATCAAAGCAGATGACCCAGGTGGGCTAACCAAAGCAGAATGGAAGGCGAATCCACAACAAGCGCCTCGTGCAGAACAGTACGACACGCGAAAAACCATCAAGCAAACTCAGGCTGGGTTGCGCTATGAACGTAGCCTGAGTTCGCGGGATGATATGAGTGTGATGATGTATGCCGGAGAGCGAGAAACGACCCAGTACCAGTCAATACCCATGGCACCACAACTTAACCCGTCACATGCGGGCGGCGTGATTACCCTGCAACGCCATTACCAGGGAATAGACAGCCGCTGGACACACCGTGGTGAACTGGGCGTTCCGGTCACGTTCACTACCGGCCTGAACTACGAAAACATGAGTGAAAACCGCAAGGGCTACAATAACTTCCGCCTGAATAGCGGCATGCCGGAGTACGGGCAAAAAGGTGAGTTGCGTCGCGACGAACGCAATCTGATGTGGAACATCGATCCCTATTTACAGACGCAGTGGCAGCTGAGCGAAAAACTGTCGCTGGATGCTGGCGTGCGCTACAGCTCCGTGTGGTTTGATTCCAACGACCATTACGTTACTCCGGGTAACGGCGATGACAGCGGTGATGCCAGTTATCATAAATGGCTACCTGCCGGTTCGTTAAAATATGCAATGACCGATGCCTGGAATATCTATCTGGCAGCCGGGCGAGGTTTTGAAACGCCGACGATTAATGAGCTGTCTTATCGTGCTGATGGGCAAAGCGGTATGAACTTAGGTTTAAAACCATCCACCAACGATACAATTGAGATCGGCAGTAAAACGCGTATTGGTGATGGGCTGCTTAGTCTCGCATTGTTTCAGACCGACACTGATGATGAAATTGTTGTCGATAGCAGTAGCGGTGGGCGTACGACTTACAAAAATGCCGGAAAGACCCGTCGTCAAGGCGCTGAACTGGCATGGGATCAACGTTTCGCAGGAGATTTTCGCGTAAACGCGTCCTGGACCTGGCTTGATGCGACCTATCGCAGCAATGTTTGCAATGAACAGGATTGTAACGGTAATCGGATGCCAGGGATCGCCCGTAATATGGGCTTTGCGTCGATAGGTTATGTACCGGAAGATGGTTGGTATGCAGGCACGGAAGCGCGTTATATGGGCGATATTATGGCAGATGATGAAAATACGGCAAAAGCGCCGTCTTATACTCTCGTCGGCTTATTCACCGGGTATAAATACAATTACCACAATTTAACTGTGGATTTATTTGGTCGTGTCGATAATTTATTCGATAAAGAATACGTTGGTTCTGTCATTGTCAATGAGTCAAACGGGCGATATTACGAACCTTCGCCCGGACGAAATTATGGTGTCGGCATGAATATTGCGTGGAGATTTGAGTAATTACCTTGATGCCCGGTATTTGCCGGGCATTTACTTTAACGATTGTATTGCTGGTATAAAATAGCAATATTTTGTTGCATAATTTCAGCAAGACAATGTCTGCATCCCTCTTTGTCTTTTGCTTTTAACGCAGCGAGTAACAGATGATAGTTTCTATATGCTCCCGTAATTCCGCTGGATTAATCGCTTCATAGAGATAATGTAAACCAGGCCCCATCCTGACCCACAGTTGCTCAATCATCTCACACAGGATGGCATATTTGAGCGATGATAAATCGCTAAGCGAAATAGCCTGTTTACATTAATGATTTGTTCCATGTCGCCCTTTTCTTGCGCCTGCTGTAATTTCTCGAGCAATTCCTGGAGTTCCGCAAGGTCTTGCGGGGTGAGGTTTTCAACAGCCAGAGCAACTGCCATTAATTCCAGTTCGTAGCGGATCCGATTGATTTCGTCTAATTGACGTTTCCCCACTTCCGGAACTGTAAATGCTTGTGCAGGTGCGACAGAAAGCGCATTCACCGAAACCAGACGTAATAATGCTTCACGCACAGGTGTAATACTCATACCTAATTGCTCCGCCAGATTTTTAGTAATCAGGCGTGCGCCAGGTTTTAATGCGCCAATACTAAGCTGATGTTTCAGGTCGTTCTCAACCTGCAGAGTCAAACTGACATGTTTCATTTTTCCCGTTCCAGGCATTTTAATTCCTTCGCGTGTTTTCTGTCCAACCCTGCCTGCATGGCAGAAGGAGTTCACCTGGTGTATTAAAGTGAATAATCATAAACCACTCACCTTTGTTGTTATTAGCAGCAGAACAATGACGTGGTTAGTTAATTAAAGCTGAAAATAAGCTTTTTGCCTGGATTTTTATGGCGGCTTACGCCGCCGTTGAAACTTTAATCATCACCCGCCACGCGGATCACCACTTTGCCGAAGTTTTTACCCTTCAGCAGGCCGATAAACGTCTGTGGCGCATTCTCTAAACCATCAGTAATATCTTCGCGGTAGTGGATTTTATCCTCTTTCACCCATTGCCCCATCTCCTTCTGAAACTCATGGATGCGGTGACCATAATCCTGAGCGATAATAAACCCTTGCAAGCGAATACGTTTTTTCAGCACCGTTGCCATCAACAGGGGTAAACGATCCGGACCGGGTGGTAGCTCTGTAGCGTTATAGCTGCTCACTAAGCCACAAACGGGAATGCGCGCAGATGTATTAAGTAATGGTAGCACTGCATCAAATACCTTACCGCCCACGTTTTCATAATAGATATCAATACCTTTTGGGCACACTTTCGCCAGTTGTTCGGCAAAATCATCCGCGTGGTGATCAAGACAAACATCGAAGCCCAGCACCTCGATAGCATGGCGGCATTTTTCCGCGCCACCGGCAACCCCCACCACCCTGCAACCTTTAAGTTTGCCGATTTGCCCCACCGTTGCTCCCACAGGACCTGTCGCCGCAGCTACCACCAACGTTTCGCCCTCTTTAGGCTGACCGATATCCAGCAGCCCCATATAAGCGGTAAAGCCTGGCATCCCCAGCACACCCAGCGACCACGATGGATTTTGCGGATGATCGCCAAGTTTCACCAGATCATCACCACTGGATATGTCATAGTCCTGCCATCCACTGTAGCCCAGCACCCAGTCGCCAGCTGATAATCAGATGATTCGACTCCACAACACGGCTCACCGTGCCGCCGACCATCACGCCGCCAATATCAACAGGCGGTGAATAAGATGCTCATCGCTCATACGTCCACGCATATACGGGTCCAGGGACAAATAAACTGTGCGCAGTAACACCTGTCCTTCACCCGGTGTGGCGACATCATCTTCTTCAAGACGGAAATTCTCCGGAACCGGTGCGCCATGTGGACGCGAGGCCAGAACCCAACGTCGATTACGCTGCTTTTGTTGCCCCATAATGCTCTCCTGTGCTTTTGGCATGAATCCATCAATAGTAGCAGGCTCACGGGATTGGTTTTGTTTGCAGCCGTCACATCCCCTCTGCAACACGCAATAATTTCATCGAGGAATCCGTTGCTTCGGGCTGTTTTCGATAGTATTGATAACATCATCATCATTATTTTATCGAGGCCAGACATGTCCATCCGTTTTGCCCGCAAAGCCGATTGTGCTGCCATTGCGGAAATTTATAACCACGCCGTGTTGTATACGGCGGCTATCTGGAATGACCAAACGGTTGATGCAGATAACCGCATTGCCTGGTTTGAAGCGCGGACCATAGCAGGTTATCCGGTGCTGGTAAGTGAAGAAGATGGCGTAGTGACGGGATATGCCTCGTTTGGCGACTGGCATAGTTTCGATGGTTTTCGCCATACCGTGGAACATTCGGTTTATGTCCATCCCGATCATCAGGGCAAAGGTCTGGGGCGTAAATTGTTAAGCCGATTGATTGATGAAGCGCGGGATAGCGGGAAGCATGTCATGGTCGCCGGGATCGAATCGCAAAATCAGGCCTCGCTGCATCTGCACCATTCGCTGGGATTTGTCGTCACCGCACAAATGCCGCAGGTGGGCACTAAATTTGGGCGCTGGCTGGATCTGACATTTATGCAGTTGCAACTCGACGAACGCACTGAACCGGACGCGATTGGATGAATCAGTCGCTCACCCTTGCTTTTTTGATTGCCGCCGGAATTGGTCTGGTTGTCCAGAACACGCTGATGGTGCGCATCACCCAGACCTCCTCTACCATTCTCATCGCCATGTTGCTGAACTCACTGGTGGGGATTGTGCTCTTTGTTTCTATTTTATGGTTTAAACAAGGCATGGCGGGGTTTGGCGAACTGGTGTCCAGCGTGCGCTGGTGGACACTTATACCTGGCTTGCTGGGATCGTTTTTTGTCTTCGCCAGTATCAGCGGATATCAGAATGTGGGAGCGGCGACAACTATTGCTGTACTGGTCGCCAGTCAGCTGATTGGCGGTCTGATGCTGGATATCTTCCGCAGTCATGGCGTACCACTACGGGCGTTGTTCGGCCCAATTTGTGGCGCAATTTTACTTGTGGTTGGCGCCTGGTTGGTAGCCAGACGCTCATTTTAATCAGAGGATGGTGCCGCCTTTGGTTAACTGTTCGTGGCGCGCTTCCATATCTTCTTTATGCTTGCGACCGTGATGGGCGATCGCTGTGCGCAGACGTTGCTGCTGGGTGTAGCGATCTTCCCGACTTAACTCCGCGTCATCGCTCAGGGCGATTAATAATTCGTTCATATGGGCAATGACGCTCTCTTCAATCGCGGCATCCACGCGCGCGATGACTTCATCCAGATGCGACATACTTTCTCCTTAGCCACTTGTGAAATTTATCGATTCATCCAATGATATAAGTCTGCGTGGTGCCGTCAAGCCAGTGAGTAAGATTTAAAACAGTGAAAACAACAGCGCCACCGGGAAACTCATCGGCCATGTTGCCCCCACCAGAAAGGCGCTTAAGAAACGGATGCGTTTCTTATCGTGAGAAAGAAACCAGGTGATAAGAAATGCGATTGCTGCCATAACCGCATAAAAAACAAGCATGTGTTGATAGAGAGACATGTACGGGCGTCCAGCCAGATGAATAAAACGCGCGCAAATATGCGTCATTTTTTGACGTACATCAAGTTTTTTCACCAGTTTGAGAAAAAATCATCAAACAGCAACTTGCCCTTATCCATCTTCAGAATGAGTATTATTGCGGATTTTCTTAACCCGTACTATACACATAGGGGCAATGATAAAAGGTGGCAAAAATGAATGTTTCCAGTAGAACTGTAGTACTGATAAATGTCTTTGCTGCTGTTGGTTTGTTTACTCTTATCTCTATGAGATTTGGCTGGTTTATTTGATGTAGTGATTTTGCACGCAGCACGTACTGTCAGAGAAATCAGTGCTCTGACAGTACGCAAGATCATCTCATACTCTTACGATCTGCAATATTATCCTTAATGTTTAACCATGACGTGGCGGACGACGGTGTAATCCTCCAGCCATAAAGTGACATATCCTTGCCGTAACCAGAAGTTTCTGCCCACCGTGCGGCATTTCACTTACCAGCATGAAATGGGTATTGACCCAGGTACAACCATATTGCAGCCGTGCGCTGACGCGATGCGCCCTGCCCACATCTTTCGTCCATACCGAAGATGCAAGTCCGTACTGGCTGTCATTCGCCCAGTTCACCACCTGTTCTTCGTTGTCGAAGGGCGTAACACTCACTACTGGACCAAATACCTCTTTTTGCACGATGGCATCGTCCTGTAATGCGCCAGCCAGCAGCGTCGGCGCATAGTAATAGCCATTACCCTTGCGCTTTTCACCGCCAGTGATCACTTTGATGTGCCCTGTCGCTTTCGCCTCTTCTACTGCCTTGCTGACGCGTTCGAGATGCGCCAGCGAGCTTAAAGGTCCAAGCTCCGTAGACTCGTCATCTGGCGCACCAGATTTTAACGTTGCCACCGCAGCACCCAGTTTTTCCACCAGCGTATCGTAAATGCCTTTTTGCGCGTAGATCCGACAAGCCGCAGTACAATCCTGTCCAGCATTGTAATAGCCAAATGTACGTACACCTTCGACCACTGCTTCAATATCCGCATCATCAAAAACAATCACTGGCGCTTTGCCACCAAGTTCCATATGAGTACGCTTAATGGACGACGCGGTATGGCTGATGATGTGCTCGCCGGTGGCGATAGAGCGTCAGCGACACCATCCGCACTTTGGGATGACCGGTCAGCGGATCACCACCGTTTTGCCTCTGCCAAACAGTATGTTAATCACGCCTGCCGGGGAAGATATCTTTCGCCAGCTCTGCCAACTTCAACGCGGTCAGCGGGGTAATTTCTGATGGTTTAAGCACTACGCAGTTCCCTGCCGCCAGCGCCGGAGCAAGTTCCACGCGGCCATCATCAGCGGATAATTCCACGGCGCGATAGAAGCCACGACCCCCAACGGATCGCGACGGATCATCGAAGTATGACCTTCAAGATATTCACCTGCCGCCAGACCATTCAGACAGCGCGCCGCACCCGCGAAAAAGCGAAAAACATCGACAATCGCCGGGATTTCATCATTGAACGCACTATGCAGCGGTTTGCCACAATTACGGGACTCCAGTTCGGCAAAAACCTGACCATTTTCTTCGATAACATCAGCCAGTTTCAGCAGACATTCCGCACGCACTTTCGGCGTGGTTTGCCCCCATTCGGCAAATGCTGCATCTGCCGCGCGCACAGCAGCATCGACCTGCTCTGCGGATGCCTCGGCAATTTCCAGTAAAACGTCCCCCGTTGCCGGATTATAGACAGGCTGTTTTTCCCCTTCGCCGCTAACCAGTTCTCCGTTAATCAGTAACTTATGTTGCATAGCATATTCCTGTATCAGTGGTTATTGACCATTGTCGCCTTCGCGGGTTAGCCACCAGGCCCCCAGGATCGGCAAGGTTGTTACCAACATAACCAGCAGTGCCACCACGTTAGTTACCGGTACATCACGCGGTCGCCCAAGCTGATTGAGCAACCACAACGGTAACGTTCGTTCATGACCTGCCGTAAAGGTCGTAACGATGATTTCATCGAACGACAAGGCAAACGCCAGCATTCCTCCTGCCAGTAACGCCGAACTGAGATTCGGCAACACTACGTAGCGGAAGGTTTGCCAGCCACTGGCCCCAAGATCCATTGACGCCTCAACCAGACTCCAGGAGGTGCGGCGAAAACGGGCGATGACATTGTTAAACACCACAACTACACAAAAAGTCGCATGACCGACCACGATGGTGAAAAATCCCGGCTCCAGATTGATGGTTTTAAAGGCGGTTAATAACGCCAGACCAGTGACAATGCCCGGCAGCGCAATGGGCAGCAGCAGTAACAGCGAAATGGCGTTTTTGCCGAAAAAGTCTCGTCGCCACAGCGCGGCAGCTGCCAGCGTCCCTAACACCAGCGCAATTAATGTCGCCAGCGCCGCCACTTTAAGTGACAGTGTCACGGCATCAAGAATATCACTACGCTGTGCTGCCACGCTAAACCAGCGCAGCGTCAGGCCCTGCGGTGGAAAACTAAACGCCGCATCTTCAGTGTTAAACGCATAGGCGGCGATTATCAGGATGGGAAAATGTAGGAAAACAACGCCGCCCCAGGCCGCCAGTTTGAGGAAAAACGGTGCGCGTTCAGAGTGCATCGAACGCTCCCAGACGTTTCACGAACGCCAGGTACAGTGCGATGAGAATAATCGGCACCAGGGTGAATGCCGCCGCCATCGGCATATTGCCAATCGCCCCCTGCTGGGAATAAACCATATTGCCGATAAAATATCCTGGAGGACCAACCAGCTGCGGGACGATAAAATCGCCCAGTGTGAGTGAGAAGGTAAAGATAGAGCCAGCGGCAATACCCGGGATTGCCAGCGGCAGCACCACATAGCGAAAGGTTTGTCGTGGACGTGCGCCAAGATCAGCCGACGCTGCAACAATGACGGCGGCAAACGCTCAAGCGCCGCCTGAACGGGCAGGATCATGAACGGCAACCAGATATAGAGAAACACCAGAAAGCGCCCCAGCCCGGAAGTTGACAGCGTATTTCCGCCCACCGCAGGTAATGTAAGGAACGCAGTCAGCAGTGGTTCCAGCCCAAGATGTTGTAAAAACCACTGAGCCACGCCATCTTTTGCCAGCAATAACGTCCAGGCATAGGCTTTAACAATGTAGCTCGCCCACATCGGCAACATTACCGCAATATAAAAAAACGCTTTCATTTTCCCGCTGGTATAGCGCGCCATATACCACGCCATTGGAAAAGCCAGAATGGCGCTGGCGATAGTGACTGCCACAGCCATGGTCAGCGTGCGGACAATGATGTCGTAATTCGCCGGATTAAACAGCGCACGGATATTCGCCAGCGTCAGTTCCGGCGTTACCGACATGGTGAAATCGTCAAAAGTATAAAATCCCTGCCATAACAGTGTCAGCAGCGAGCCGAAATAGACAATGCCAAACCACATTAGCGGGCCAAGCAGCAGTAAAAACAGCCCCAGCCCCGGATTACGCCAGAAGAAACCGGACACCTTACCCAGACCTGGACGTGAAGGTGATTGCAATACATTCATCGCCATTCACCTCTCCTCAACCAGCGGCACCATCACATCACGCGACCAGGAAACCATCACCTGTTGTCCGGGCGTGAGCGTGGCAGGCAGTTCTTCGCCTGTCATATTGGCCTGACTCACAAGCAGTTTTTCACCGCCGTTCAATTTCAGTTCAAAACGAGTTGCCGCGCCCTGATATTGCACCGCCTGGATCGTGCCATTGGCCTGCAGTTCACCAGGGGTGTTGAGGCGGATATGTTCCGGTCGCAGGGCGAAGCTTCCCGTCATGCCACAAAGTTTCTCTGCCATCAGTCCATCAAAACATTCGATGTACCAACGAACCCGGCAACAAACGGCGTGCGCGGGCGCATATAGAGATCGCGCGGGGAATCGACCTGCTCAATGCGTCCATTATTGAAAACCGCCACACGATCGGACATCGATAACGCTTCGCCCTGATCGTGGGTAACGAAGATAAAAGTGATACCGAGAGACTGTTGCAGTTTTTTCAGTTCCAGCTGCATCTGCTCACGCAATTTGAGATCCAGTGCGCCGAGCGGTTCATCCAACAGCAATACGCGCGGTTCATTCACCAATGCTCTGGCGATAGCAACCCGCTGGCGCTGACCACCAGAAAGTTGTGACGGTTTACGTTGATGTACAAACCCCAACGCCACTTTCTCCAGCGCCTCTTGCGCCATTGCGTGCCGCTGCTTTTTATTCACGCCTTTGACCATCAGCCCATAGGCGACATTGTCAAGAATCGACATATGCGGAAATAGCGCGTAGTCCTGAAAGACAGTATTCACGTCCCGCTCCCACGGTGGCAGATTGCTGGCGGGTTTACCAAAGATAGAGATAGCCCCGCCGGAAAGCTGTTCGAAGCCAGCAATCAGGCGCAGGCAGGTGGTTTTGCCGGAGCCGGACGGCCCCAGCATAGAGAAGAACTCACCATCTTTTATCGCAATACTGACGCCATCTACTGCGCGCACGTCACCGTACAACCGCGAGACGTTGTCAAACTCCACTGCGTATGTCATAAAGCACCCCAGCTAAGTTAGCGACCGCCCATAATGGCAATGTAATCCTGCGTCCAGCGACTGTAGGGAACAAACTTGCCCCCTTCTGCTATAGGCGTTTTCCAGAAGGCGATTTTGTCGAAATAGTTAAAACCGTTGGTTTCACAACCTTTTTCGCCTAATAACGGACTGGCTTTACACCCTTCCGGCACTACCGGTAACGAGCCAAACCAGGCCGCCACATCGCCCTGCACTTTTGGCGTTAATGACCAGTTCATCCATTTGTAGGCGCAAACCGGATGTTTCGCTTCGCTATGCAGCATGGTGGTATCAGCCCAACCGGTAACACCCTCCTTCGGGAAAACGGTAGCAACAGGCTGGCCTTCGGCTTTCAGGGCGTTGGCTGATAGGGCCAGGCACTGGAAGCAACCACACCCTCGTTTTTGAAATCGCTCATTTGCACGGTAGTGTCATGCCAGTAGCGATGGATCAAACTGTGTTGAGCGCGCAGCACTTTCAGCACCGCCTGGTACTGTTCTTCGGTGAGTTGATACGGATCGCTGATGCCCAACTGCGGCTGAGTGGCTTTAACGAACAACGCAGCGTCCGCAATGTAGATAGGGCCATCATAAGCCTGAACGCGGCCTTTACTACTCTTGCCGTCCGGCAGATTTTGCTCAACAAAAACCACTTGCCAGCTATCCGGCGGCGTCGGGAAGGTTTTAGTGTTGTACATCAGCAGGTTCGGCCCCCATTGATATGGAGTGCCATAGACTTTGCCGCCCACGTTAAACCAGTCGCCTTTAACCACGCGCGGATCGAGCGTTTTCCAGTTGGGAATCAATGCGGTATTAATCGGCTGCACGCGTTTACCCATAATCAAACGCAGCGAGGCATCGCCGGATGCCGTAACCAGATCGTAACCCCCTTTGGTCATCAGACTGACCATTTCATCGGAAGTCGCGGCGGTTTTCACATTCACCGCGCAGCCTGTCTCTTTTTCGAACTGCGTTACCCAGTCGTATTGTTTATCAGTTTGTCCGCGTTCGATGTATCCCGGCCAGGCGATAATATCCAGTCGCCCTTCCGGTTTATCTAAATTTGTGGGAGGTTCGGCGGCGTGGGCGGTCATTAATGTCATGGTAAGCGCACACAGGCTGCTGCGGGCAAATGTCTTGCTCATAAAGTCTTACTCCTGTCGTAATTAATTGTTCAGCCGCCGTGCCGTAAAAATATCTCCTTGTTTAACCATAGACGGCGGCTTGCAGGCACACTTCGCCCCTGAGAAATTTAATCAGTTGTGAGCTACCGCGCATTATGCCGTCTGTAAGGTTATCTTCTGGAGTATAGTCAAGGAGTTAGGAAATATGACTGCTATTCGAAATTCATATTACCCAATCTAAGAGGAATTAAATTAAACGCTATTACAGCCGTTCTTGAATAAGTTTGCCTAATTGTTTTACCGCCTGTTCTTCACGCTCTCCCCACTGCCACGCGGTATTAAAACGGAAAAAACGTGACCAGTTTTCACCGGTAGAAAACATTTTACCCGGCGCAATACTGATATGATGCGTCAGTGCCGCCAGGCTTAATTCGCCGGCATCTAACGGCTCGGGGAGCTCCAGCCAGAGAAAGTAACCACTGTCATTATGATGAATTTTCACTTCCGCAGGCAGATAACGCAGCAGTGCCTGCCAGGCACGTTGTTTACGTTCCGCAAGCTGGCGACGCAGGCGACGAAGATGGGCGTCGTATCGGCGCGTGGAAAGGTAATCCACCAGCGCAAGTTGCATCGGTGAGCTGGTGGAAAGCGTACTCATCAACTGCAAGCGTTGAATTTTACGTGCATGTTTTCCGGCGGCGACCCAACCAATACGAAAACCAGGCACCAGACATTTCGAAAACGAAGAGCAATGCAAAACGCCATCGTGGCGATCCCACGCTTTCGCAGGCAGCGGTTTTTCCCGTCCAAAATAAAGTTCGCTGTAAACGTCATCTTCAATCAGCGTTACGTTGTACTGATTGAGCAACGCCACCAGTTGTGCTTTTTTTTGCGGCGTTAAGGTAAATCCGAGTGGATTCTGGCTATTAGTCATCAGCCAGCACGCTTTCACCGGATACTCCTGCAACGCCAGTTCCAGCGCCTGAAGATCTATCCCTTCTTTAACATCCGTCGCCACCGATAACGCCTTCAGCCGTAGCCGCTCCAGCGCCTGCAACGCACCGTAGAAACAAGGATTCTCTACTATCACCCAATCGCCCGGTTCAGTTACCGCTTGCAAACTGAGGTTTAATGCCTCTAACGCCCCGGCAGTAATGACAATTTCATCAGGAGAAATGGTGATGCCCTGTAAGGCATAGCGACGAGCAATAGCCTGACGCAGTTCTGCGTTTCCTGGCGGTAAGTTTTCAATCACGCTCATGCCGTGGCGGTTTTGCTTACCTGCGCCAGCGAGCGGTTTAGTTGTTGGAGGGGGAAAAGTCGCGGGTCGGGAAAGGCCGAGGCAAACGGAACGACCGACGGATCGCGACTGGCCTGCAACATATCAAAAATATAAGTGTTGATATCGACTGCTTCATCTCGAGTGACTGGAATGACTGGCGCTTTCGGCATTTTTATTGCCTGTGGCGCAACGTAATAACCCGACTGCGGTCGTGCGATAATATATCCCTGACTTCGAGCAACTGATAGGCATGGCTGACAGTCATAAAGCTCATGCCTGAAAGCGCCACCTGGTCACGCAACGAAGGCAAACGATCGCCGGGTTGCCAGATACCCGACGCAATCTGCTCGCGTAATTGTTCTGCAAGCTGCTGGTATTTTTTCATTATCGAATCGTAATTATGTGCAGATGATTCGGCAGTCTATATCAGTTGTTAAAAATGACAACTTTTCGCTAACTGTAATTAAACCATCACCAGCGATAACTCTTTGCCAAGCGCCTTTGCCGCGAGCTGGACGGCGTCGATTTTTGTCGCATGATGCAAGTTAAATAGGCGAGTAATCTCCTGTTTAGGTTTGCCAATTCGCCTGGCTAACTCTTGCTGAGTGATTTCTGACTGTAAAAAAGCATTTAACAGCAATACCTTAGAGGCGACGCTCAAAGGCACTTCAATAAAGTGATCGTGACTATTTAATGGCGAAGGTAAAGGGATAAGCTCGTTATCTTCAAAATAAAAATCAAATGCGGTCAGTAAAGCATCTTTTGCCGCTTCCATCGCTTCAGCGACAGTTTCGCCCTGCGTCAACGCTTCAGGGATATCCACAAAAGAAACCATATAACCGCCTTCCGGCGCGGGTGTAAGAGTGACGGGATAACGCATAATTTCGACTGTCCCTCGCATGTCATTAACCTTTTTAATTGGCGATTAACTCAAACCGAGTTGTTTCAGGATTGCTTTACGCAATGGTTCTTTAATCTCATCGCAGGGGTGACGCGGCATGACACTGCGCCTCCCATGAAACCTGAGTTTCAAATGGTTGCTGCCATTCGCTACATCGACGCCCTGAGATTCGAGCCAACGTCTGAACTCGCTTTGTTTCACATCGCCTCCCTGCCGCTGAGTATATCAACAAAGTAAACATTATTGTTTACATCCGTGTGTAATTTACTCAAAAATAGCACTAAATCGCCGCGACGGCAGAATGCAATGCAAAATCAGGAAGGAAGATTCCAGAATTTCTTTGCGCTAATTTGCAAAACTGAATAATACTCAAGAAACGATCGGCATCATAGCGGCAAAAGGTAAGAAAAAGGTGGCAGGATGTTTACGAAGGCGTTATCGGTTGTCTTATTAACGTGTGCGCTGTTCTCAGGACAACTCATGGCAGGGCACAAAGGACATGAATTTGTGTGGGTAAAGAATGTGGATCATCAGCTGCGTCATGAAGCGGACAGCGATGAATTGCGTGCTGTGGCGGAAGAGTCGGCGGAAGGTTTGCGCGAGCATTTTTACTGGCAAAAATCGCGCAAACCAGAAGCGGGACAACGTTGAGTCGTTTGATGCCGGATGCGGCGTGACGCCTTACCCGGCAGGCAATATCATGCAGATTCAATGAGTGGTGAGTAACCAGAAAACTGGCGTTTTACCCTTTTCGCTTCGGCAATGTTTTCAGCAGCTCATCCGGACTTACGGATGCCACTACGCTTCCCGGTAAAGGCATTTTCAGTATGTGATTTTTGATTTTGCCAATGACGTGCATCTCGCATGGGCGGCAATCAAACTTTAGCGTTAATACTTCATCGCCGTTTACCAGTTGCATTGGCGTCGCCTTCCAGCTTTTGATATTGCCTTTCGCCTGTTTCGGGCACAGATTAAAGGCAAAGCGCAGACAATGCTTGGTGATCATCACCGGGACTTCGCCCTTCTCTTCATGTGCCTCATACGCCGCGTCAATCAGCTGCACACCATAGCGATGATAAAATTCACGCGCTTTCTGGTTGTAAACGTTCGCGAGGAAACTCAGATGCGTTTGCGGATAAACCGGCGCAGGATCAGCAACCGGTTTACGGCTGCCGCGCTGGTAACTGGCAAGACGCGCAGCATCCAGCATGTCAGCAGCTTCACGGCGGAACTGGTTTAACAGACTGTTTGGTACAAACAGCGCCCCCGGCAAATTAATTTGCACATCGCGGGCGTAATAGATGGTTTGCCCCAGTTTTGCCAGACCATCCTTCAGATTGTTCATTGCTTTTCTGCGTTATTGCTTCGTCGAACTGCCCATCCAGCGTATGCGTTATGCTGACCCCCTCTTCACTGGTGAGAGTCAGAATCAATTGTTCCTGCCAACCGCCCAGTTCAATGTCTACCGCCACCCGACGTTCGCTGGAGGTTTTTGTCAGTGCCTGCTGCCAGTTATGATCAAGATTACGGTTTAGTGGGTGATGCGGGCGAATTTTGTGCAAATCTGCTGGCATTTCATTGGGCCAGACGCGGTACTGATTTTCTCCGGTTTTCTCGACCGTATTGGCACGAAAACCGACGACTTCACGTTTAATCAACACGTTCAGGCCATCGCCATTTGCCAGTGGCTCGGTAACGGCAACATCGAGATGATCTTTCGCCACTTTCACTACTTCGCCTACCGGCAGGCCGATAAATTTCGGCGAATCGAACGCGCCAATATCGCCTTACGGGCATTTACAAAATAATCTGTGCTACCACGGTGGAATGTCTTTTCCGTCGATGGAACAAAGAAATGTTCAGTACGACCTGATGAAGCACGCGTCAGATCGCCACGTTCTTCAATAATGGCATCCAGCATCTGGCGATAATGGGCGGTGATATTCTTCACGTAGCTCATATCTTTGTAACGCCCTTCAATCTTGAAGGAGCGTACGCCAGCATCAATCAGCGCGCGAGGTTGGCAGTCTGATCGTTATCTTTCATCGACAGCAGATGTTTTTCATAGGAAACCACCCGCCCTGATCGTCTTTCAATGTGTATGGCAAACGGCACGCCTGCGAGCAATCGCCACGGTTGGCGCTACGCCCTGTTTGCGCATGAGAAATGTAGCACTGACCCGAATAGGCCACGCACAATGCGCCATGAATAAAGAATTCAATGGTCGCGTCCGTAGCCTGGTGAATCGCGCGGATCTGCTCAAGATTCAGCTCTCGCGCCAGCACAATCTGCGTGAAGCCAACATCAGAGAGGAACTTCGCTTTTTCTACTGTACGAATGTCGCACTGCGTACTGGCGTGCAGTTCAATCGGCGGAATATCAAGTTCCAGAATCCCCATATCCTGAACAATCAGCGCATCGACACCGGTCTGGTAGAGGTCAGTAATCAGCCGTTGCGCGGGTTCCAGCTCATCATCATGCAAAATGGTGTTAAGCGTGACGAAAATTTTTGCACCATAACGATGGGCAAACGGCACCAGCTCGGCAATATCTTTCAGGCTATTACTGGCATTATGACGGGCACCAAAACCAGGGCCGCCGATATAAACAGCATCGGCACCGTGCAAAATAGCTTCGCGGGCAATGGCGGCATCGCGTGCCGGGCTTAACAGTTCAAGGCGATGAGAAGATACGGTCACATTCTTATCCAGTAGCTGAAAAATGGCGGCTATTTTAGCCACAAGCGCGACGTTGCGAAATAGTTTTCCCGCTTAACTGCGCGGGTAATGGATGAGGGAATGAAAATGTACGGTTTGCTCCCCACCATTACGATAGACATGCGTGACGTCTGCAGCAAATCGAACGCCTTCACCACAATTAAGGCTCTGCCATTCACCATCAACGCACAGATCAAGTTGTCCATCAATGACGACGACATGTTCGATTACCCCCTTCTCATGGGGCGTCGATTCGCTTATTGCACCGGGTGCCATCTGAATCGAGAAGTGTTCAAAGCAGAGTTGTGGATCATAAGGAAACAGCGAAGTGATCACCATCGCCTGCTGTTGTGGATCATAAACTGAAGGCGTAGCGGACTGTGGCGGAGAAATAAATGTCGAAAAGGGCACGTTCAACCAGTGGCAATTTTCCATAATGTCGCGACCGTCGGGCTGGACTCATTACGCTCAATCTGTCCTAACATTGCTTTAGAAACGCGCGTCGCTTCTGCCAGTCGCGAAAGACTCCAGCCGCGCTGCTGACGTAGTTGTTTAAGTGTGGTGGATAAAAAGCGAGCGAGATTTTCCATGCGACTCCTCCGGCAAAACGGAAGTTTATCACTTGTGCGTTATAACGGACAAATGCTACGGTACCTGTACGCTATAACGCACGAGGTGACTATGCGTCTGTTTTCTGTTCCTCCACCACGCTACTGGCGGGGTTTCTGGCGGTATTAATTGGCTACGCCAGTTCAGCGGCAATAATCTGGCAAGCAGCGATTGTCGCCGGAGCCACCACTGCACAAATCTCTGGCTGGATGACGGCGCTGGGGCTGGCATTGAGCGTCAGTACGCTGACTCTGACATTATGGTATCGCGTACCTGTTCTCACCGCATGGTCAACGCCTGGCGCGGCTTTGTTGGTCACCGGATTGCAGGGACTAACACTTAACGAAGCCATCGGCGTTTTTATTGTCACCAACGCGTTAATAGTCCTCTGCGGCATAACGGGACTCTTTGCTCGTCTGATGCGCATTATTCCGCACTCGCTTGCGGCGGCAATGCTTGCCGGGATTTTATTACGCTTTGGTTTACAGGCGTTTGCCAGTCTGGACGGTCAATTTACGTTGTGTGGAAGTATGTTGCTGGTATGGCTGCAACCAAGGCCGTTGCGCCGCGCTATGCGGTAATTGCCGCGATGATTATTGGGATCGTGATCGTTATCGCGCAAGGTGACGTTGTCACAACTGATGTTGTCTTTAAACCCGTTCTCCCCTCTTATATTACCCCTGATTTTTCGTTTGCTCACAGCCTGAGCGTTGCACTCCCCCTTTTTCTGGTGACGATGGCATCGCAAAACGCACCGGGTATCGCAGCAATGAAAGCAGCCGGATATTCAACTCCTGTTTCGCCATTAATTGTATTTACTGGATTGCTGGCACTGGTTTTTTCCCCTTTCGGCGTTTATTCCGTCGGTATTGCGGCAATCACCGCGGCTATTTGCCAAAGCCCGGAAGCGCATCCGGATAAAGATCAACGTTGGCTGGCAGCTGCCGTTGCAGGCATTTTCTATTTGCTCGCAGGTCTGTTTGGTAGTGCCATTACCGGGATGATGGCTGCCCTGCCGTAAGTTGGATCCAGATGCTGGCAGGTCTGGCGCTGTTGAGTACCATTGGCGGCAGTTTGTATCAGGCGCTGCATAATGAGCGTGAGCGCGACGCGGCGGTGGTGGCATTTCTGGTAACGGCAAGTGGATTGACGCTGGTCGGGATTGGTTCTGCGTTTTGGGGATTAATTGCCGGAGGCGTTTGTTACGTGGTGTTGAATTTAATCGCTGACAGAAACCGATATTGACATCCTCCACGCCTGAAGGACGTGGATCCCTGCTACGTTCAGGCTGTCGCCTGAATCATTTCGGTGGGTTCCTGCTTCAACGGGCGGCCTGACTGCACCATCTCTCCACAGGCAAGAACGGCGTGCCCCGCCGCTAAAATGTTACGAGCGCCATTTACATCGGCGTTCGCTGTATATCCACATACCTGGCATCTGAATTTACTTTGTGACAGGCGGTTCTCTTTCGCTGTATGACCACAGTACGCGCAACGCTGGCTTGTATACGCTGGCGGAACAGCAAGCACCTGACCGCCACGCCAGAGCTGCTTGTACTCAAGCTGGCGGTGCATTTCATACCAGCCTGATCCAGTATCGAACGGTTTAAACCTGATTTTGCCCGGACATTGCGCCCCGGCTGGCTGACCGTACCCGCTGCTGACTTTGACATGTTGCTGACCTTCAAATCCTCAATGACTATCATTGCGTGGTTTTTGCTGACGGCCGTTGTGACTTTGTGAAGGTAGTCCCTGCGGATATTTGCGATACAGGAATGCAGTCGCTGTATTTTGCGTTTCTGCTTCTGCCAGTTGTTGCTGAATTTGACCTTGCGGCTTAACTGTCGCTGAAGTCTCGCCAGCGTCTTCTGGTTTTTCTGAAAACTGTTTACAGGCTCAAAGACTGTGCCATCTGACAGCGTGGCGAGTTTAGCCACGCCAGCATCCAGCCCGACCATTGATGCTGAAGGGTGAACCGGAGTTGATACTTCACTTTCTGTCTGAATACTGATGTACCACTTACCGCAGGACTGGCTGACAGTGACATTTTTCACAACACCCGTGACCTGACGGCTGTTCCGGTAGCGCATCCAGCCCAGTTTCGGCAGAAAAATACGGCTGTTTTCCTGATCGAGCTTAACGCCCTGCGGGTAGCGGAATGCATCATTCTGTCCCCGCTTTTTGAATCGGGGAAAAGCAGCCCGCTTCCGGAAGAAGTTTTTGTAAGCCCGCTCAAGGTCTTTCAGTGACTGTTGCAATGGCTGTGAGGGAGAATCTTTAAGCATTGCGTTTCAGTGGCATTTTTCCACTCAACCAGCCAGGAAGCCATTTTCCCGTAAGGGATGTATTTATTACCGGCCTCATGATTCTCATTCTGACGTGCCAGAGCACGATTGAAAACGAAACGACATGCGCCTGCGAAGCGCCTCATTTCACACTCCTGTTGACCACCTGGTCTTAACTGGAATTTAAATGCCTGTAATCGTTTCACAGGCCAAATGATACTTTGGTCTGTGAATAAAGAAACCGATATCCGGCGTGGAAGGCATTGTGTTTTCCTGATGCATGTTCACCTGGTCTTTGTCACCAGATACCGACGTCAGATTTTTGACCATGACGCGACAGAAAAACTACGCACTTACTTTTCAAATGTATGTGCTGATTTTGAAGCTGAACTGGTTGAAATGGATGGCGAACCAGATCACGTCCATTTGTTAATTAACTATCCTCCCAAACTGGCGATATCCAGTCTGGTAAACAGCCTCAAAGGCGTATCGGGTAGGTGACTGCGACGAGATCGACCAGATATTGCAGTCAGGTATTACTACAAAGGCGTTTTGTGGAGTCCTGGCTATTTTGCCAGTAGCTGCGGAGGTGCGCCAATATCCGTCATCCGCCAATACATTGAACAACAGCAAACACCTGGTCAGGTGGAAAACCGCGCCTTATATCCCCGCCCTGAAGGACGGGGTTTTACGGCGCACCGGATAAATTTGGTTATGCGCCGTCAGCCGTGCTAAAGAATACGGACCAGCACCCAACGGATGCCAGTCCACACAATTAACGTAACTCTGGCCAGTACGCTTTGTTGGCCTCCAGCAACTCATCCAGAATAGCTTTGGCGACCGAGGCGCTCGGTACCGTTTTCGACAACGTAATCGCCTGCCACAGGTGCTGATATGAACGCTGTTCCCAGGCGTCCACGACCAGTTTTTCCACCGCCACTTGCTGACTCATTAACCCTTTCTGAAACTGCGGGATATCGCCGACCACCAGTGGTTCTGGTCCGTTGTGCCCGACCAGACACGGGATCTCGACCATCGCTTCATCATCAAAGTTATGAATTGCCCCGTTGTTAGGCACAATCAGCAACATCCGCTCCTGAGTGTTGAAGGCAATTGCCGCCGCCAGATCGACGATGTATGACGCATGTTCGTCAATCTCCAGCTTGCCCGCCGCTGAATTTCCTGCCGCTGTAATGGCGCGGCAAGCATCGAAAACCTGTTTCTCGCGATGTTCCATCACTTCATTCGCGCGGGTATGTTCAGGGTTGGAATGCTGAACGACATAATCCGGGAAGAGATAATATTTCAGATAGGTGTTTGGTAATGTATCCGGGTCCAGTGCCTGGACATCCCGCGCTTTTGCATAGGTGTCGTTCCAGCTCGCTTCAGTATGTGTATCTTGCTGCGGTGGAACATAACCGTGCTTAGAGACATATTGCCGCAGCTGGGGCATCAGGTCGTTGCCCTGCAAATCTTCAATTGATGTCCACCAGCCAAAGTGGTTCAGGCCGTAGTAGCGCACGCGCATCTGTTTGCGATCTTGCAGCCCAACAATTTGCGCCATCCGGCTTTCAATACCGATTGGCATGTCACAGATGTTGAGGATTTTCGCATTCGGGCGCAGACGACGCGTGGCTTCTGCGACAATGGCTGCCGGGTTGGAGTAGTTGAGCATCCAGGCATTTGGTGAATATTTTTCCATATAATCCACCAGTTCCAGGACGCCGCCAATGGAACGCATGCCGTACGCTATTCCGCCGGGTCCGCAAGTTTCCTGACCAACAACGCCGTGGCGCAGCGGGATTTTTTCATCCAGTTCGCGCATCGGGTATTTGCCGACGCGGATGTGCGCCATGACAAAATCAACGTCGCTGAACGCCACTTCAGGATCGGTGGTGTAACTAAACGCAATGTCCGGCGCTTTTTCTTTAAGGATGACTTTACAGGCTTCGGCAATCACTTCCTGCCGCGCACCATCGTTATCATAAAATTTCAGTGCACGAAGCGGGAAACGGTCCTGATTCGCCAGGAGCATCAACACGATGCCTGGCGTAAAGGTGCTTCCACCGCCTGCGACAACCACTGAGAATTTGGTCATTATACTGCCTCCGTAATGGCAACATTTTCTGCTGATTGATGAGAATTAATTAAGCTATCGAGCTGTTCACGCAGCTGAGATACATGCAGACCAATGATCACCTGAATGGCATCGCCACTACGGAAGACGCCGTGCGCTCCCAGCTTTTTAAAGACTTCGTCATCCAGCGTTTGTGACATGTCATGCAGTGCAATACGTAGACGCGTCGCGCAATTGTTGATGCTGGAGATATTGCCGACCCCGCCAGGGCTTGCAGGATACCGGCAGCCTGATCCAGCTCTTTTTTTGGCTCTGCAGCGGTGGTTTGGCCTCGCGAGCTTTATATTCGGCTTTTGAGTAGAGTTTCACTTCCGCATCTTCACGTCCCGGCGTACACATGTTGAACTGCAGTATCAGGGTGCGGAAAACCACGAAGTACAGCAGGGTAAAGCACAACCCAATGGCGATTTGGGTCAGCATCATATCCGCGTGGTTGCTGAACATCGGGATCCAGTTTTGCGGTAAAACCTGGTCAATCAGACCTCCGCCCATGTTGCCCACCACACCAAAGAGATACATTACGGTCGACATTGAGGCCGCAAGCACAGCGTGTACCGCAAACAGCAACGGTGAAATGAACAGGAAGGTAAATTCCAGCGGTTCGGTAATTCCCACCAGCATGGCGGTTAAGGTTGCGGGGATCAGCAAGCCCGCCACTTTTACCCGATTTTCCGGTGCGGCAGTGAAGTACATCGCTAAAGAAATGCCCACGGCACCAAAGATTTTTGAGTTACCGTGCAGGGCAAAACCGCCTTCCGGGAACAACGATTTCAGCGGCTCGGCGCTCAGACTGAACTCTTGCAGATGCTGCGCCCAGTACATCTGAATGCCGCCTTCAACAGCTGCCGGACCAAAGATAAACGGTCCGTAGATGAAGTGGTGTAAACCGGTTGGGATCAGAATACGTTCGAGGAAGGTGTAAACCCACACCCCAAGCGCACCCGCCGAACGCAGGAACGCTTGCAGAGATTCAATCCCCATTTGTACTTTTGGCCAGCCGAGCAATGTCAGCCAGGCACAGGGGATCATCACCAGGAAGGCGATAATCACCACATAAGACGTCCCCTAGAAAATGCCGAGAAACACCGGCAGTTTTTTATCGAACAGACGGTTATGCAGCGCCGTCACAATGCCGGAAATGATAATTGCGCCGATAATGCTGGTATCGAGGGTTTTAATCCCGGCCATCATTGTCAGACCGCTACCTGCCACCGCGTCCTGAGTGAAATCGACGCCGAAGTAGCTTCCCCAGGTCATTCCCATCGCGTTGATGAAATAGTTCCAGGTCAGGAAACTCACCATCACCGCCAGACAAGCACGCCCCTGCGCTTGCTTAGCAAGGCCAATGGGTAAACCGACAGCAAAAATCAGCGGCATATTACGGAATACCGTCCAACCGCCCTCTTCAATAATGTGTACGATTTGCGCGAATAAACTGTTCGGATCGGTCAGTGATTCCCCGACAAACATCGGGTTTTGCAGCAAGATGGCAAGACCCACCACAATCCCGGCGAAGGGAAACAGCAGCACTGGCGTAAACATCGCGCCGCCAAAGCGTTGAATTTGACTGAGCATTTCCACATCCTCTTTTCTCAATTCTGTAAGTAGGAAGCCTGATTGGTTATGCGGCAGGCCTGGAGCGAGGATAGGAAGATGCGATCGGCAGAACATGACGACCCAATGGGATTCGTGATCGCTTTCATGCTTTTCGTTGGGCGGTAGAGATCTACGTTCGCGAAAAAGTAGACATCTGTGAGCACTGGTACACAGCATCGAACACATGTTTAAAAAAAGATGTTTTTTCAATCGATTAAGCAGAACTTGTGGGCGCATTACCCGGGCTTGCAGGCAAAAAAGAGATCTAGAGATGATCTACAAAAGCATTGCGGAGCGGTTAAGAATTCGACTTAATTCCGCAGATTTCACGCTAAATAGCCTTCTTACCCGGTGAAAAAAAGTTGGCGGAAGAATTTGCGGTATCGCGGATGACCATCCGTAAAGCCATTGACCTGCTGGTAGCGTGGGGATTGGTGGTCCGCCGCCACGGCAGGGAAAAACGGTCACCAGCCAGGTGCTGATTTTTGAAATCATGCCTGCGCCTCCGGCCATTGCCAGCCAGTTACGGATTCAAATCAACGAGCAGATCTACTTCTCCCGTCGCGTTCGTTTTGTGGAAGGGAAACCGCTGATGCTGGAAGACAGCTATATGCCGGTAAAACTGTTCCGTAATCTTTCGCTGCAACATCTGGAAGGGTCGAAGTTTGAATATATTGAACAAGAGTGCGGGATTTTGATTGGCGGTAATTATGAAAGCCTGACGCCAGTGCTCGCCGATAGACTGCTGGCGCGGCAAATGAAGGTAGCGGAACACACGCCACTGCTGCGGATCACCTCGTTGTCATATAGCGAGAGCGGGGAGTTTTTGAATTATTCAGTGATGTTCAGAAATGCCAGCGAATACCAGGTGGAGTACCATTACGGCGACTCCACCCGGAAAAGAGTTAACCGATACTCCAGAAGAGCACCGCCAGTAATTGGGGGGTGATAATGCGCAGGAACA
>ENA-OQIG01000337-OQIG01000337.1-human-gut-metagenome-genome-assembly--contig:-NODE-337-length-28010-cov-3.532009_pt1 | contig 28010 bp, 32 predicted proteins | sample MGYA00242576_ERZ504741 | MGnify/ENA primary metagenome ERZ504741 (study PRJEB26092, sample SAMD00036436) | human gut metagenome | host: Homo sapiens | study: EMG produced TPA metagenomics assembly of... | reverse complement strand
CAAATATGACCAGATGAACGCGGTGGGATTCCACATTCCGGGAGCATTCGACAAGGTGCTCGCCATCGAAAAGTGCTGGTGCAGGATGATATCTCTAACCGTATCCGCAATACGATCCGCGATTACGCCTACGAGCACAACTACTCTTTCATCAATCTCCGTTCGCAGGAAGGAATGCTCCGCAACATGATTGTACGTACCTCGAGTACCGGCGAACTGATGGTGATTCTGATTTGCAAGATAACGGAAGAGCATGAAATGGATCTCTTCAAGCAGTTATTGCAATATGTTGCCGACCAATTTCCGGAAATAACCTCTCTCCTATACATTATTAATAATAAATGTAACGACACGATCAATGACCTCGATGTACACGTATTCCGTGGCAATGATCACATCTTCGAGGAGATGGAGGGACTTCGTTTCAAGGTGGGACCGAAATCGTTCTATCAGACCAACTCGGAACAGGCATACAATCTTTATAAGGTGGCACGCGACTTTGCCGGACTGACAGGTGACGAACTGGTATATGACCTCTATACGGGTACCGGAACCATCGCCAACTTTGTGTCACGCCAGGCACGAAAAGTGATCGGCATCGAATATGTTCCCGAAGCCATAGAAGATGCAAAAGTGAATGCCGAGATCAATGGAATAGAGAACACCCTGTTCTTTGCCGGAGACATGAAGGATATCCTGACACAGGATTTCATCAATCAGTACGGGCGTCCGGATGTAATCATCACCGACCCTCCCCGGGCGGGAATGCATCAGGATGTGGTAGACGTAATCTTATTTGCCGAACCCAAACGGATCGTATATGTTAGTTGTAATCCGGCTACACAAGCGCGTGACCTCCAGTTGCTGGATGTCAAATATCGTGTGAAAGCAGTGCAACCGGTAGATATGTTCCCCCACACCCATCACGTGGAAAACGTAGTGCTGCTTGAACTTAAATAAAAAAATGAATATGAAGAGAATCAAACGAACTCCGGCCGAGAAGGCCCGTGCACAATATACCGGCTATCTGGTGAAAGAACCGATGGAATTAATGGATTTCCTTGCGGCCAAAATGCCCGATGCCAGCCGTACCAAGCTAAAGTCTCTGTTGAGCAAACGAATCGTGCTGGTTGACAATGTGATCACGACACAATTCAACTTTCCTCTGCAACCGGGCATGAAGGTGCTTATCAGCAAGGACAAGAACAAGAAAGAATTCCGCCATCCGCTACTGAAGATAGTCTACGAGGACGCCTATATCATCGTAGTGGAGAAAAAGGAAGGATTGCTTTCCGTTGGCACAGAGCGGCAGAAAGAACGTACTGCCCAGCATATTTTAAGCGAATATGTAGGTCGTTCGGGACGCGGAAACCGCATCTACGTGGTTCATCGCCTGGACCGGGATACTTCGGGATTAATGATGTTTGCCAAAGACGAAAAGACACAATACACGTTGCGTGACCATTGGCACGACATCGTGACGGACCGTCGCTATGTAGCGGTGGTTATCGGCGAGATGGAGAAAGACAGCGACACGGTAGTGTCCTGGCTGACAGACCGTACCTTGTACGTCAGCTCAAGCAGCTATGATGATGGCGGTTCCAAATCGATCACCCACTATCGCACCATCAAACGTGCCAATGGCTACTCACTGGTAGAATTGCGATTGGAAACCGGACGTAAGAATCAGATACGTGTACACATGCAGGATCTGGGGCATCCTCTGATCGGAGACGGACGTTATGGGATAGACGGTGGGCCCAATCCTCTCGGGCGCCTGGCTTTGCATGCTTTCAAACTTTGTTTCTATCATCCGGTGACAGATCAGCTAATGGAGTTTGAAACCCCTTACCCTCCTACATTCAAGAAGCTATTTCTGAAGAAATAATATAAATAGGGATGTATCAAAACTCGTATTTACCACAGATTAAACAGATTTACACAGATAAATAGTATTGGTTATCAGTAAATTAAAAATCGTTCTGTGTAAATCTGTGTAATCTGTGGTGAGTTATGAAACACCTTCATTTAATATTTGCCGGATATAAGTTTATTCCATTCTTAATTCAAAGTTAAATCCCCGGGCATCGTCCGAAAGATAAAAGGCACCGGTTATCCGATCTCCGTATATCCTTACGTCGTCCATATAAGAGATACCGTTCTTACCGTAATTCAATACTAAATTACGATTATAAGAATCTTCCCAATACCACTGAAAGCGAAACTGATCATACAAAAGACCGTCTGAAGCATAGAACTGGGTCTCCACTCCAAAACCGTCGTTCCCGAACTCAAAGGTACTGAACAGGGGTTCACCATTATGGGCATTCATCCCTACATCGCCGGTCCATGCCCGCCCGGTAATGACATATTCAATCTCTCCCTGATCGTCCTCGCAAGACGCGAACCCGACAGCGAGCATCAGTATCAGTAAAATCTTCCAATAACCTTTCATTTCTTCCTATCTCCTTCTCTAATTAGTTTCTGTTATATTTTGAATCGACAAATACAACTACCTTTCCGTTCAGCTTCCCGGACATATTATGCTCACGTACCCACACGTTATCGAAATAAGTCACCCCGTTCACTCCATAGTCAAAAACAATACCTTCCATCGTATCGTCTATCCACGACCAGGTCAGATTATTGGTCTCCGTGCGGTAAGGCTGACTTTCATTTACATGATAATAGGCATAAGTCTCTGCCAGCCGGCCGTTATCATCAAACTTCAATGTATGCCGAACCCACTCGTCTACATCATTCTTCTCCGAATCATTTACCCAGGTTTTGCCACAGAGCTTTGCATTGCTATTTCGTAGATAATCATCTGAATAATACTTGTCACCACAAGAGCTTAGGCCTACTATAGCTACCAATAAGAATAGCGTTTTCATAAAATTCAATGTCTTCATAAGTGTCATTTGTCATTAAATTAATAATACACGGACAAATATAAGGATTGTTTTCTAATAAAAGGAAATAGGATAAATAAAAACATTTCAGACAAACAAAAACCATACGATGTGCATCGAAAGTATTCCATGTGGCTTACTGTGAATTTCAAAAAGTAACTTTTAAAAAGAAATTGACTACAGATTGCTTTATTTACAGATAAATTGCTAACTCTATTCAGATACAAAAGTTATCGGATAGAACTTTTATTTAAAGCAAAATGAATAAAAAGAGAAATAACATGCAGTTTCAGTGCTGTCTGAAGATAAATATGCAAAAACACTCGGACGTTTATTAATATCGTTTAGGTCTTTTGTTAACTTCCTCCAAGTCTTTTATTAACTTCGTTCAAGTCTTTTGTCAACTTCGTCCAAGTCTTTTGTTAACTCCATGACAAGAGAAGAGATATATGGCTGCATAAAAGCACTTTTCCCATTTATTGGTACTAAGAGAAGCAACCGAAAGAAGATGGCAGATACATGCAAAATCGTTAAAACAGACAGCACTATAATATAAGCAGAAACGATAAACGATCCATATCACAAAAAAAACGTATAATCGGCATCATCTTGAATCGCCTAATGCTCCTATTTAGCGTTTTTCCGCAAGAGTGGATACGGAGCTTAAAGAATCAAATCTGAGCAGCATTAAAATACAAAATGACAAAATGACTAATTAGCCTTTATTACTTTTCTTCACCTCTGATTCCCCGAAATTATCTTTCCTAAAATACCGCATTCCCCTTTTTATTCCCTACATTTGTACTACGAATAAAAAATCAAGATAGTAAAATGAAAAAATTTATCAAAGGAGTCCGGTTTACTCCTTCCAATTATCCGGATGAAATAGAAGATAAAATACAGAAATACAGAAAACAAGGTTACAAACTTCCTCCACGCAAGGTATTGCGCACACCGGAACAAATTGAAGGTATCCGTGAAAGTGCAAAGATCAACACAGCTCTGCTGAACCACATTGCAGAAAATATTCGTGAAGGAATGTCCACCGAAGAGATCGATCGTTTGGTCTACGATTTCACCACATCCCATGGGGCTATTCCGGCTCCTCTAAACTATGAAGGATTTCCCAAAAGCGTCTGCACCAGCATCAACGATGTAGTGTGCCACGGAATCCCCAGTTCAACCGAAATTCTAAAAAGCGGAGATATTATCAACGTAGATGTTTCTACCATTTACAATGGTTATTTCTCTGACGCATCACGCATGTTTATGATCGGCGAAGTCAGCCCTGAAAAACAGAGATTGGTACAGGTCACTAAAGAATGTATGGAAATCGGCATAGCTGCCGCACAGCCTTGGGCCCGTTTAGGTGACGTAGGTGCGGCTATTCAGGAACATGCCGAAAAGAACGGTTATAGTGTGGTGCGCGACTTATGCGGACATGGAGTGGGAATCAAATTCCATGAGGAACCCGACGTAGAACACTTCGGACGCCGCGGTACCGGTATGTTGATTCTTCCGGGAATGACTTTTACCATCGAACCGATGATCAACATGGGAACGTATGAGGTCTTTGTCGACTCTGCTGATGACTGGACAGTCTGCACAGACGACGGATTGCCGTCTGCACAATGGGAAAATATGATTCTGATTACTGAAACCGGAAACGAAATACTGACTTATTAAATGGAACTGACTCTCCTCTTGATTATTGCAGCCTTACTGGTTGCCCTGCTCGCATTGACACTTACCCGCAACAATCGCGCACAAAGCGAAGAGATGCAACGGGCATTGCGCCAACAAATGCAGGAAAACCGGGAAGAGTTGAATCGCAGTATTCGCGAGTTACGCATGGAAATGACGCAAACCCTGAATCAGGGTTTGCAACAGCTGCAAGATGCCATGCATAAGAACATGATGACCACCGGAGAACTGCAACGCCAAAAGTTCGACGCAATGGCACGCCAACAGGAAACGCTGATACAGTCCACCGAGAAGCGTCTGGACGACATGCGCGTGATGGTTGAAGAGAAATTACAAAAGACTCTCAACGAACGCATCGGACAATCTTTCGAGATAGTCCGTTCGCAACTTGAAAATGTGCAAAAGGGCCTGGGCGAAATGAAGTCGCTCGCACAAGACGTAGGCGGCCTCAAGAAGGTTCTGAGTAACGTGAAAATGCGCGGAACGTTCGGTGAGGTCCAGCTAGGCGCACTTCTGGAACAGATGATGAGTCCGGAACAGTATGAAGCGAATGTCAAGACCAAGAAAAGCGGAACCGAATTTGTGGAGTTCGCCATCAAACTTCCGGGAAAAGATGATGCCAACAGCACTGTTTATCTGCCAATCGACGCCAAATTCCCCAAAGATGTTTACGAACAATACTACGATGCTTTCGAAGCCGGAGATGCCGCATTGATGGAATCGTGCGGACGACAACTGGAGACAACCATCAAAAAATGGCGAAGGATATCCACGACAAGTATGTCGATCCTCCGTTTACAACGGACTTCGCTATCTTGTTTCTCCCCTTCGAAAGCATCTATGCAGAAGTGATCCGCCGGACAAGTTTAGTTGAAACGCTACAAAAGGATTACAAGATTGTAGTAACCGGACCGACTACTTTGGGAGCTATCCTGAACAGTTTGCAAATGGGATTCCGGACACTCGCCATACAGAAACGCACAGGCGAGGTATGGACCGTACTGGGAGCTGTAAAAACCGAATTCGGAAAATTCGGAGGACTGCTTGAGAAGGTCCAGAAGAATCTGCAAAGCGCAGGTGACCAGTTGGAAGAGGTGATGGGAAAACGTACGCGCGCCATCGAACGCAAACTCCGTCAGGTCGAAGAACTCCCTCACGAGGAAAGCCGGAGAATATTACCGATAGACGATGGCGGAGAAGACGACTGACCGATAAAAACAAAGAAGTATACAGCCATGGAAATAACACTTAAAAATCAGTTCATTACTTTGTGGAATACTTATTTTCCACAAGCCGGACTTCCGATAACATTCCAATACTCGGCAGATACACAAAATCTCCCGATAGTGGAAGCTCCGAAAGGACATCGGTGCATCATTGCACAGTTGACCCAGGTACAGCGTGGAAAAACTCTCTGCATGCAGGCGGATTCTGTGGGATGCCGGGGTGGAAAACGGTACACAAACTTCACGGACAAGATGTTTCCCGGATTCGAATGTTTCCTTTCACACAATGAACAGGGCGAAGGAGAACGATACAAGCAGACTCCGGAGCTGGCAGCTGCCGCTCTGGCACAGTTGCCTGCACTTCCTGTCAAGGGAGAAAACCTGATCTTCAAACGTTGGGATAAGCTGGAAGCGGAAGACATGCCGGAAGTTGTTATCTTTTTTGTATCTGCCGACATCCTCTCCGGTCTGTTCACATTGGCTTGTTTTGACAATGTAGCTCCTGATGCAGTGATCGCTCCCTTTGGTGCAGGCTGTGCTTCTATTATCTATCATCGTACCGGGAACAACTGGACGGAACCAATCGGGCGGTATTGGGATCATTCGATCCTTCTGCACGCAAATGTATGAAACCCGATCTCTTGTCTTTTGCCATTCCGTTTAACAAGTTCAAGAGTATGGTGTCACAAATGGAAGAAAGTTTCCTAAAGACAGCAACGTGGGATGTAATCAAAAAGAGAATGGGTTCGTCATAATACTCCGGAAGTTCGCGGACAAACATCGCACCTTCCTTCCAGAATATCGCATGATTTCTATTAAAAGGTTCGGGATACCGCAAAAACAATAAATCATTCAGAACAAACAACTAACACTATTAGTTATTCGACTAACAGCATAAATTATTTACCTAATCTTAGCAGGAGATTAGAAAACGGACCTTATTACAGGTGAAAGTTATCTTCTTTGGGGCAAGACCCAATGCAAAACCAGGTATCCCAAGATACCCGCCATTACCGTACCGGATAAAACACCGAGTTTGGCCTGGTTCAATAATACAGGATGGGCGGAGCCGAACGAAAGATTGGCGATAAAAAGCGATACCGTAAAGCCTATTCCACCAGTAACGCCACTCCGGATATATTCTTCCAGTTCATCCCCAAAGGCATCGGAGTAAGACCGCTTTTGACAGCCAGCCAGGTAAAAGAATAAATCCCCAGAAATTTGCCTGCCAATAATCCCAAAGCAACCGCAAGGGTAACCCCGCCAATAACTTCACCTTCGCCACTAAACATCACACCTGCATTGACAAAAGCGAACAACGGAAGGACAAGATAATTCACTGCACCATGCAGGTTATCCTCAAGCGACTGAAGGGGACTGATGACACGGTCGGAAGCCGACTCAACCTCTTTCAGCTTGGCTATCTGTTGATTGGTCAGTACGATGTTGTTTGCTCCCATTTCGGGGAATGTACTGATAATGCGCCGGATACGCTCAATATATGTACCGACGTTCAACTGTGGTTTGGCCGGAATGACAAAGGCCAGAATAACACCGGAAATCGTACTATGGATACCCGATTGCAGGAAAAGATACCAGATAATCACACCGACAACTAAAAAGAAAATCTTATTGGTAGCTCCCTTCTTACCTATAAAATATAACAGAACGTAAAGCAGCGCCGCCCATAACAAATATTCATAAGCACGTGTGAACTGTAGAAAATGGCAATCACCAATATACCGCCTATATCATCGACTACCGCAAACGCTGTAAGGAAGATTTTCAGACTCAACGGAACACGCTTGCCCAACAGGCTGAGCACTCCCAAAGAAAAGGCAATATCGGTTGCCATAGGGATAGCCAGTCCTTGCCCGCCTTCAGTGCCCGGGGCACAAACCATGGAATAGATGACAACAGGCACTACCATTCCGCCACATGCGGCAATGAATGGCAGTGCAGCTTTACGGAACGAGGAAAGCTCGCCTACCAGTAACTCTCGCTTAATCTCCAGTCCGACCATTAAGAAGAAAATCGTCATCAGACCGTCATTAATGAACTCAATCATCGTCAGATTGTGTCCCGCATGCGAAAGTAAATTAAAGCCTCCGATGCGAAAATGAAGTTCATGCGACAAAAACTCCTGATACACCGATGCTGCCGGAGAGTTAGCGATTACCGCAGCGGCAATCGCTGTGACAAACAATAGAATACTCGCCGTAATATTCATCGACGAGAAATCCTTCATCGAACGTAAAACTGTCATAATAGGTATATATAATATTAGATTTAAGCAATTCTATGACACGGCTAAGTTGTATAGCTTCGCAATGCCAACTTCTTCACCCATAGTACAAAGATACCGGTCAGAATCAAATTCAATACAATGGTCAGCACTGAAATAACCAATGCAGGACCACCCAAGTTGTATCCGAGGGCAATAAAGATGACTCCGGCTCCTACTTCACCACGGGTAAACATACCGATAGAAAGCGCCAGGCGTTCGCTGAACTTCCTATCCCGGTAAAAGAACACAGGAAACAGCTTACCGATATTTGAAAGCAGTGAAACAATCAATACGTGAAGTGCTATCATTCCCCACGACATCATTTCCTGCGAACCTGTCACCGAATGGGTTCCGGCATGTGTCTCGGCAAAGTTCACCCCAATGAAATGCGGCATGCTCATACCTACCAAGAACATAAACAGGAACGAAACCCCTGTTGAAACTTTATGCTCGACAGGAGTATCTATTTCTTTGTGTTTCATGATCATACCCAGCACAAAAGCCGGCAACAACACCTCGATGTGAATACTCCCCTCTTCGCCATAGAGCTGCTTGCTAAAATAGTAAACGGCTTGGGTAGCAACAAATACAAGCACCGAATAGCCCATTATCGCTTTCCAGTCCTGACGCCAGTTATACCTTCCCAACTGTTTCCAACCCAATGAAAGCAATAAGAAGACAATAAAGACAACCACGATCAGCTGCCAGCGCAAACCAATCATCATTATCTGCAGGGGAATCATTAACAAAATGGTATCGAGGTCATCAAAAATTGCCAAGACCTGAATCTTTTTATAAATCCAACTTGATTTAAGTCCGATGGCGGCGAGCATCGTGAAAAGAATACCGGCCGATGTAGGAGCTGCGAAACGGCTTAACAGCAGATTCTCTTTCCAAGCCTCCCAACTGTTCCAGAATTCTGGCGGCAAAAGCACAAATACATAATAGATGGCAATCAGGAACCAAGGCATGGCGGCAGTAGCATCGCAATGAAGTAGTCTCCGGCATAACTTCGCCAACGGTCTTATCAACTTCAAACTCACGCCCTACGTTAATCATAATAAAACTCAGGCAGATGTAAAGAAGAATGTTAGATACAATTTTTACGGTAGCATATCCTTCACCTGCCAATAACGGCAAGTATTGTGATAGCAAAAGGCCAATAATCAAAAAGGCCGAAAAAGACAGAACTTTTCTCATTTTTATTGTTTATCGTTGTTTTAAAGGCAATTGCCAGGGAAAGCTCTGCGGACAGATGACAATTGCCTGGTATATTAGAAACTGGCTGCAACAAAATTTGTTCAGAAAGATTCCTGTTTTTTTATTACGTTGCAGCCTTTATTTCCTAATCCAGTTTAAGCACGGCAAGGAATGCCTTCTGCGGCACTTCCACATTACCGATCTGCTTCATACGTTTTTTTCCTTTTTTCTGCTTCTCAAGCAGCTTACGTTTACGGCTGATATCACCTCCGTAACATTTTGCCGTAACGTCTTTACGCACCGCTTTGATCGTTTCACGAGCTATAATCTTAGCACCGATAGCGGCCTGAATAGCTATTTCAAACTGTTGTCTCGGAATGAGTTCTTTCAACTTCTCACACATCCGACGCCCCATATCGTAAGCATTATCGAAGTGAGTCAGGGTAGAAAGCGCATCAACCGATTCACCGTTTAACAAAATATCCAGTTTCACCAATTTGGACGGACGGAAACCATCCGGATGATAATCGAACGAAGCATAACCTTTCGAAATACTCTTCAGTCTGTCGTAGAAGTCGATCACAATTTCACCCAACGGCATATTATAGAACAACTCGACGCGGTTTCCCGAGATATATTCCTGCTTCAACAATTCGCCCCGCTTACCGAGACAAAGCGTCATGATAGGTCCGATATAATCGGTCGTTGTTATAATAGAAGCTTTGATATAAGGCTCTTCTATATGGTCGATCATAGTCGGATCGGGCATACCGCCGGGGTTATGCACCTCCGTCATATTACCTTGTTTGTCGTAAATATGATAAGATACGTTAGGAACTGTGGTGATGACATTCATATCGAACTCACGATCCAGACGCTCCTGTACAATTTCCATGTGAAGCAATCCCAGGAAGCCACAACGGAAACCGAAGCCTAAGGCCAACGATGATTCCGGTTGGAACGTCAGTGAGGCATCATTCAGCTGCAACTTCTCAAGTGAAGCTCGCAGATCTTCAAATTCTTCGGCTTCGATGGGATAAACTCCGGCAAACACCATCGGCTTCACCTCTTCGAATCCCGCAATCGCTTTATCGCAAGGGCGGGCTACGTGAGTGATCGTATCTCCACTTTCACCTCTTTCGAAGTCTTAATTCCCGAAATGATATAGCCTACATCTCCCGTCCGGAGTTCCTTGCGTGGAACCATTTCCATCTTCAACACTCCGATTTCGTCTGCAACATACTCTTTCCCGGTATTGAAGAACTTAACCTTATCACCAGCACGGATGACTCCGTTCGTTATCTTAAAATAAGCGATGATTCCACGGAATGAGTTGAATACGGAGTCGAATATCAAAGCTTGCAACGGCGCACTTTCATCACCTTGAGGATGAGGTATACGCTCGATGACCGCTGCCAGTATCTCTTCCACACCCATACCGGTCTTACCGGACGCACGGATAATTTCATCCCGCTTACATCCCAGCAGCTCTACGATCTCGTCTTCCACCTCTTCGGGCATGGCACTTGCCATATCGCACTTGTTAATGATCGGAATGATTTCAAGATCGTGCTCAATAGCCATATAAAGATTCGAGATGGTCTGTGCCTGGACTCCTTGCGACGCATCCACAATGAGTAACGCACCTTCGCAGGCAGCTATCGAGCGGGATACTTCGTATGAAAAGTCAACATGCCCCGGAGTATCGATCAGGTTCAGAATATACTTCTCCCCCTTATAAGTGTACTCCATCTGTATGGCATGACTTTTAATCGTAATCCCCCTCTCCTTTTCCAGGTCCATATCATCAAGCATCTGCCTTCTGTCACCTGAATGGTATTAGTGAACTCCAACAAACGGTCCGCCAATGTTGATTTACCATGGTCAATATGAGCAATGATGCAAAAATTTCTGATTTTATCCATCTGATACTATTATCTTAATTTAATTTGGTGCGCAAATATACACAAATGCCAGAACATAAAAATGCGCTGATAACATATCATAATGTATCAACGCATTTTTTTATTGGGGAAGTAATTCACTCCTTAGTTCAATGTAACGAAGAGTTCACCTTCGATTTCCTGAGTAGAGATCTTATCTTCTCTCAACAGCCATCCGAGGCCAAGGAACAAATCTTTATCCACCAATTTAGTTGCTTTCTTAATCTGCTTGGCAGTCAGTCCTTCTGTTCCATTCAGTGCATTCCAGATTTTACCTGCAATTTCACCTGCTTTTTCTTTCAACATTTGCTTTAGAAATTTTAGTTAGACATGAGTTAAAACCCGAACAATTCAGGTTTTATTTCGACTGCAAATATAGTTATAATTATGTTATATAACAGATTATTAGTAACTTTTTTCTCTTTTTTGTAATGAAAACATCAATTTGAAGACTATTTCTTCTCTTTTTCGAGATATTCTGCCCAAATTCTGGCTGCCTCCTCTACCATTTTCGAACAAGGTCTTTTGGCATAATACTGTTCTGTCCGGGCTTCCGGCTCGGACGACACCGGTGCTTTCTTCTTTAAACCAAGCAGTTCGCCACAATTCAACGAACCATTTCGTTTCTTGAATTCGGCCGCAAGCTCTTGCACCAAAGCATAATTGGCAGCCTTTCCCTCACGATCGGCTCCGTCAATTGCCCCCTTCTCCAGTCCGGCAAGCAGAAACATGCCACAGGCAGCGCCACACGTTTCACGCATGCGCCCGATACCTCCGCCAAACGAAGCTGCCATACGCAGCGCCTGCTCTTCAGTAAATCCATACATATCGGCAAATGCAGCTACTACAGACTGCGAACAATTATAGCCGCTCTTGAAAAGCTCAGTAGCACGGCTTATCCTTTCTTCCTTTGTCATTTTATATTTTTTTATTTCTTGCAAAAATATTAAAAAAGTATCTTTGTCGGCAACTAATCAATGATTTTATGGCAACAACCTTTGACATACAATTGCCACACTATCCACGTGGCTTCCATCTGATCACCTGTGACATCCTTTCTCTCCTTCCGGACCTGCCGGAAAACGGACTGCTGGTTGTGTTCATCAAGCATACCTCAGCAGGCATCACTATCAACGAAAATGCCGATCCGGACGTGCGTCATGACTTCAATACGTTTTTCAACAAACTCGTACCCGACGGTGCCCCTTATTTCGTCCACACCCTTGAAGGCCCGGACGATATGAGCGCACACATTAAGGCTTCACTAATCGGAACCTCAGTCAGTATCCCCATCCGGAATCACCGTCTGAACCTCGGAACCTGGCAAGGGATCTACTGTGTGAATTCCGGGACGGGGGCGACAAACGCAAACTGAGTATTACCATTTTGGAGTGAATCAGCCGATCTCCAACGCCATCGGACAATGATCGGAGTGAACGGCGTTGTTCAGAATAACGGCTTCTTTCAGCAAAGAGCGTACCGGCTCGCTGACCATACAATAATCGATTCTCCACCTTTGTTCTTGGCACGCGAATTGAAACGGTAACTCCACCAAGTATACTCTTGCTTTTGAGGATAAAGCGTACGGAAAGAATCAATGAAGCCCGCCGACAGGAAACGGGTCATCCATTCCCGTTCTTCGGGCAAGAAACCACTGTTGGTAGCATTACGAACCGGATCGTGAATATCGATCGGTTCATGGCAAATGTTATAATCCCCACAAAGAATCAGATTGGGACGTGATTTACGCAATTCCGTCACATACTTCTGGAATGCTTCCAGCCAGACCATCTTAAAAGCCTGGCGTTCGTCTCCGCTAGTGCCCGAAGGATGGTAAACGCTCACCACAGACAAATCACCAAAATCCGCACGAATAAAACGCCCTTCGTTATCATATTCTTCAATTCCCATGCCATATTCTATGTGATCGGGCTCTACTTTGGTCAAGATGGCTACTCCGCTATATCCTTTTTTCTGTGCCGAATAGAGATATGCTTTATATCCAAGTGCCTCAAAAGCCTCTGCCGGATATTGTTCGGGTTGCAGTTTGGTTTCCTGCAGACAAAGCACATCGGGATTTTCCTCGGCCAACCACTCGGGCAGCCCCTTGTTTACTGCGGCACGAAGTCCGTTCACATTATAAGTTATAATTTTCATCTTTTATATTTTACGAGAACAACAACATTATATTCAACACTGTCACTATCACGGCAATGGTATAAAGCACAAACGTGCTCCATTTACTATTGACATAATCGCCCATCACCTTACGCGAGGAGGTCAGACCGACCTGCAAAAAAACCGTAAACGGCAACTGGATACTCAGCACCATCTGAGAGATGATCAGACCCTTAAACGGATCGCCGATAAAGAAAATCAGTAGCAATGCAATGCCCAACGACAGGATAACCCCTACCTGAGAGTGGCTATCCTTAATGTGGTATGATTCGCCAAAGATACCGGCGAAAATAGATCCGGCCGCCATCCCGCTGGTAATCGTAGACGAGATACCCGCCATAAGCAGGGCTAAAGCAAAAACAATAGCCGCATTACTTCCCAACAGGGGTTCGAGCAATGATTTCGCCTGCTGCAGCTCTTCAACCTGAATGCCACTTTTAAAGAAGGTAGCGGCTGCCAACAGAATCATGGCACTGTTGATAGCCCATCCTATAATCATTGAAAAGAGCGTATCAAACAATTCGTACTTCAACACTTTCTTTATGGACGCTGTATCCTGCTTATTGTATTCGTGGCTCTGAATCACCTCCGAATGCAGGAAAAGATTGTGAGGCATCACCACAGCACCCAGCACACTCATAATAATGAGCATGCTCCCCTTAGGTATAGCCGGCGTCACCCACCCTTCTACTGCCATAGGCCAGTCAATATCCACCAAAAAGAGTTCATAGATGAACGACAAGCCGATCACCGACACAAAAGCAATGATGGAGCGCTCTATTTTCTTATATGAATTTGTAAAAAGCATGATGGAAACAAAAACGGTAGTCAAAACGGCCCCCCAGACAATAGGAATGTCAAGCAACATTTCCAGTGCTATGGCCCCTCCCAGAATCTCGGCCAGTGATGTAGAGATGGAAGCAAGTACGGCCGTCCCCAGTATGGGACGCGATACCCACTTGGGCGTATACTGCGTTGCCGCCTCCGAAAGGCAAAGCCCTGTCACGATTCCCAAGTGAGCAACATTGTGTTGCAATATGATCAGCATGATGGTGGACAGCGTAACCACCCATAACAGTGAGTAACCAAATTCTGAACCTGCCGCAAAATTAGAAGCCCAATTGCCCGGATCAATAAAACCTACAGTAACCAATAAACCGGGACCAATATATCTGAAGACGTCCAAACCTCCCAGATAGCGTTTGTGGTCTTTACTTTTTAAATTCTTTAAAAATATTTTTCATAAGGATGTCATGTCTCTTGTTTTTCTTCTAATTCATAAAATCTATCTACAAAGATAGTTATTAATAACAAGCGAGAACCTTGTTCGGTTCACTTTTAACAACTATCTTTGCCCAATATTCACACATTAAAAAGATTAAGCAAATGAAAAAAATTATTCTCGGAGCATGCGCTGTTCTTTTCACGCTTGCTTCTTGCCAACAGGCCAAACAAAAAGTTTTCGAACTGGCTGCCGAACAAGTAAACAAACAATGCCCCATCACTGTCGATGAAATGACAAGAATGGACAGCACCACTTATTCAGGTAAGGACAATACATTTACCTATTTCTATACCTTAAGCGGCCAGGCTGACGATCCTACCATGTCAGAACAACTGAAGAAATCATTGGAAGAAACCCTGCCGGAAACAATAAAGAACACTGAAGAGATGAAAGTGTACAGAGAATCGGATGTGACCATTAAATACATCTATCTGTCAGGCAAAACAAAGGAAGAGCTGATTCAAGTAACAGTTACTCCCGATATGTATAAATAAGAAATCGGTTTATATAAAAATAAGAGAGGCGGTCAACTTTGAGTTGCCGCCTCTCTTATTTTTATATACAGCCTCTAAATGATGTTTACAGAAGCTTTGTTACTCCGTAACAGAGTCTGCGTTGACATCAAATACAGCCTTTATTTTTCTTAGAAACCCATCTCGTGCAAAGCACGGCATAGTTGGTCGGGACATGAAGTAGAGCGAGCCCCACACCGGATCCCTTCAAGCTTCGTAATGACATCCGACACAGGCATTCCGGTCACCAAACGTGAAATTCCTTGCAGATTACCGTTACATCCACCCCAAAAAGCTACTTCCTTCACAATATTATTCTCCACCTCCAATTCGATGTTTGTGCTGCAAGTACCCTGGGTTTTATAAACGTATTTCATTACTCTTCGCCTTCGTTATCTGCAGGCTTCATGTTAGTGTACACATTCTGTACATCCTCGTCTTCTTCCAGGCGTTCTACCATCTTATCAATGGTGGCACGTTGTTCCGGTGTCAGATCTTTTTCGTCATTCGGAATACGGGTAAACTCAGCACCTTTCACCTCGAAGCCATTCTCTTCAAGATATTTCTGAATCTGGGCAAACGACTTCGGATCACCGTAAGCGTGATTTCATCTTCGTCTTCATCATACTCTTCCTCTACCCCGTAATCGATCAGTTCCAGAATCAGATCGTCCATATCCACGCCTTCTTTCTTTGTAATGGTGAACATTGACTTCCAGCTGAACATAAAATCAAGACTGCCTGAAGTACCCAGTGTTCCGCCAAACTTATTGAAAACGCTACGAACATTGGCAACAGTACGGGTTGTGTTATCTGTAGCCGTTTCTACAAATACCGCAATACCGAAAGGACCATAACCTTCATAATTCATTTCCTTATAGTCCTTCTGGTCTTTACCCATGGCATTCTTGATAGCGCGTTCCACGTTATCCTTCGGCATGTTCTCACGTTTTGCAGTAGCGACAACTGCACGCAGATGCGGGTTGTTTTCGGGATCAGGACCACCGGCTTTTACAGCGATAGCAATTTGTTTACCGATTCTCGTAAATGTACGGGCCATGTTGCCCCATCTTTTCAGCTTGGTAGCTTTTCTATATTCGAACGCTCTTCCCATTGGTTTAAAATATTTGCCTCACCCCGCTTCTAATTCAGAGAAGAAGCGGGCATGAGTTTTATTAATTATTTAATTGTTGTTTCTATATTATATGTTTATCTGAGTTTGGCTCCCAGTTTGTCTTCCAGGTTCTTCACCAGTTTCGACATGATCTTATCAATCATCTTATCGTTTAGAGTCTGGCTTTCATCCTGAAGCAAGAAGCTGACAGCATAAGATTTCTTTCCGGCTTCAAGATTCTTGCCTTCGTAAACATCAAACAAAGAAACCTCTTTCAAGAGTTTCTTCTCTGTTTCATAAGCGATCTTTTCAATCTCGCAAACTGTACCTTCTTATCCAGCAACAGAGCCAAGTCACGTTTCACAGCCGGGAACTTAGAAATCTCTTTATAGCTTACTTTTACTGAACGAATCGCTTTCATCAGCTCTTTCCAGTTTAAGTCAGCGTAATAGACTTCATTATCAACATCAAAAGCTTTCAGCATCTTCTTGGTAACGACACCGAATGTAGCCAGTCTCTTGCCACCTTTAGTATTTACCGTCAAGGCCGTAGAATAAATATCATCACTCAGGTTGCCCACTACCAGAGAGTGCAAATCCAATCCTAAACGTTTGAAAATATTCTCCACATAAGCCTTCAATTCGTAGACAGAAGTGTTTTCATCTGCGTGTGCCCATGAATTTGATACCATTTTACCGGTCACCCACAGTCCCAAATGATAATCCTCTGAGTAAGGAGCCAAAACCTTCTCAGGATTCTTCTTCTCCGCGTCAAAGTGATAACAGTTACCGAATTCAAAGAATTTCAAATCCGCGTTCTTACGGTTAGCATTATGGGCAATGCTTTCCAATCCACCGAACAACAGTGTCTGTCGCATACAATTCAAATCTGCACTTAGCGGATTCAGCAACATAACCAGATTCTTGGAAGGATAGCTTTCCAAACCATCGTAATAAGCGGCACGAGTCAAAGAGTTATTCAGAATCTCGTTGAAACCACAACCTACCAACTGTTCAGCCACCAGGTTCTGCAACTTATTCGACTTGTCACAATCTCCTTTTGTAGTCAGGCTCGACTTCAGTGTCGATGGAATTTCCACATTATTATATCCGTAAATACGCAGGATATCTTCAATCACGTCGCAGTCACGCTGTACATCCACACGGTATGGAGGTACGGCCAATGTCAGCCCTTCGGCCGTCTCGTCCATGATTTTCATTTCAAGACTGGTAACAATGCTCTTTATCGTCTCTACCGGAATCACTTTACCAATCAGGCTGTGTACCTTCTCGTAAGTCAACTCGACAATAAAATCCTGTGCAGGAGCAGCACAGACATCTTTAATCTCCGAAGAAATGGTACCTCCGCAAGTTCCTTTACCATCATAGCCGCCAATTTCAGGCAGTAGATCGTGATATTAGGATCAATACCTCTCTCAAAACGGAAAGAAGCATCTGTATTCAAGCCATGACGACGGGCCGTCTTACGCACCCATGTCGGATGGAAATATGCACTTTCGAGAAACACATCCGTTGTGGCCTCTGTAGAACCGGAATCAAGACCTCCGAAAACACCGGCAATACACATAGCGTCTTCTTTGTTACAGATCATCAGATCACGTTCATTCAACTTACGTTCAACGCCATCCAGCGTGACAAACGTTGTGCCTTCCGGCATTGTTTTCACAATCACCTCGCCCCCTTTTATTTTGTTTGCGTCAAAGCAATGAAGCGGTTGCCCGAAAGCATGCACAATGTAATTTGTGATATCCACTACATTATTAATAGGACGCAAACCGATGATGCGAAGTTTATTTTGCAACCATTCCGGACTCTCTTTAACAGTAACCCCTTTCACAGTAACACCTGCATAACGTGGACATGCCTCACTGTTTTCTACAGTTACCTTGATGTCCAGATCATGATTTTCGACAGCAAAAGCATCGACAGACGGTCTGGTCAGTGCAGCCTGTTTGCCATTCTGTACCAGATAAGCATACAAGTCGCGTGCCACCCCATAGTGTGAACAAGCGTCAGCACGGTTCGGAGTAATATCTACTTCAAGTACATAGTCGCTCTTTACATTATAATAATCTTTCGCAAGAGTACCCGGTACGGCATCTTCCGGCAATACGATGATACCGTCATGTGAAGTTCCGATCCCGATTTCATCTTCAGCACATATCATACCGATCGACTCCACGCCGCGAATCTTTGATTTCTTAATAGTAAAACATTCGTCACCATCATAGAGCTTCGTGCCCAAAGTGGCAACAACGACTTTCTGTCCGGCAGCTACGTTTGGAGCTCCGCACACAATCTGAGTAGGTTCGCCGTTACCCAAATTTACGGTTGTGATGTGTAAATGGTCTGAATTGGGATGTTCCACGCAAGTCAGCACCTCGCCAATCACGAGACCTTCCAACCCGCCTTTAATCGTTTGAACTTCTTCTACTCCACCTGTTTCCAGTCCGATAGAAGTCAGCGCAGCCGCCACTTCATCGGGCGTCAGATCGAAATTGACATACTCTTTCAGCCAATTATAAGAGATATTCATATCATTAAGTTTTTTATGTTTTCAAAAGTGACCCGCAAAGTTAATAAGATTTTTTGGTTGATGGGGAATGAATGGTTATAAAAAAACTCCCGGTCAGCTTTAAAAAAGATGGCCGGGAGGCATTTTCTATCAGAGTCGATATCGTGATATCATTTCATAGCCGGATGCAAATGGAAATATTTCTTCATAAATAAGATATACACCATACTTAGTATGACAATTGTGCCCAATAAATAACAATAGCCCCAACCGGGAGTTAACAGATAACCAACAATAATTATGGCTTGTGATGTCATGTAAATCAGTGAAACCATCACATGCGGGATCTCCAGTTCATTTGCCATCAACTGATATAAGTGTTTCCGATGTGGCAAACCAATATTTTCATGTAGCATAAGCCGATGGATAATAGTCAGCACACTATCTACTCCATAAACCACAAGCAAAACAATCCAACTGAAATTCTCTGTTCGAATTATTAGTTTACCTATCAGGAAAAGAATCACAAAGGCAATACTGACCGATCCCACATCCCCGGCAAAGCATTTGGCCTTCTTGCGAAAATTGAAAAAATTAAATACCAACACAGCACAAAGCATAGTGTATATCAGATCCTCCTCCACAAAACGGACAATTTGCACATTGATAAAAGCCAAAGCAAGTAATACAACCCAAGAATACCCTCCCGTAATGCCATTAATCCCATCCATAAAGTTATAAGCATTGATAATGCCTGTACATACAATCAAGGCAACAAGGATAGTCCACCAAGGCAGACCGAATAATCCCCATTGATAAAACATCAAGGCCATTGCCGTAAAATGAAAAACTAAACGCAATCCCTGAGAGGTAGAGCGAATGTCGTCCACAAAACTAATAAAGGTTATCAAAGTCAGAGCCAGCATAAACCAAGGATACTCAAACTGATTTGTCAGAAAATAAGCCAATGCACCCAAGTAGAAAATAATACCTCCACCCCGTAGCGTGATCCGGGTATGCGAACTCCGTTCGTTAGGCTTATCGATAATGTTACACTTATCCGCAATACGGAAATAAAAAAGTTCTGCCAGGAATAGCAGAACTAAGATTATCAGATAGTACATAAGTTATTTAGTTTCTTCAAATGAACGAATGGTCTTCATCAATCCTTCTTTAGCCGTTACAGGTAATTTATCAATGCCCAAAGCGACCTTGATCTTAGCGTTGCTTACCACATAATTTTCCGTCAGTTTACGAAGTCTTTCCGTATTCAAAGGTAAATGCATCAAAGTACCCAGGCCGGCACATCCTTCCATAACCCTTTTGTTCATCTTCCAGATATGCGGCTTTTTTCCCATTGCTTCACACATGATGCCAATCAGTTCATTCGTTGAAAGAGCTTCATCATCTCCCATATGGTAGATGCCCGTAGGCACATCCTGATTCAAAAGCCCCTCAATCACATAACAAAGGTTATCGATTGAAGTAAACGAACGGCGATTATCAAAATCGCCAAGAGGCCAAGGGATTCCTTTTTTCACTACATTATATAATAAATTCAGATTCCCTTTATTTCCCGGTCCGTGAATCATGCAGGGACGAAGAATATACACCTGTTTATTCTTGGGTATCCTCCCCTTCTCTTTTTCCAACCGCAAAGACCGATCCTCACTAATAGAAGAAGTTGGAAACATAAAATGATTTTTTATATATTCTTCCGCCTTAATCTTACTCTCCCCATAAGGACCAACCGGAGTAGGAATCACGTCTTCGGTAAGCACGTCTCCTACTACACTATCGGCAGCAGCTTTCACCGAACTAAAGAAAATGAATTTCTTGGCAGAAGACTCCAAAAAGAAGTCGAATATCTTTTGAGTCAGACCGGTATTGATGTCAAAATAGGACTGAGCGGCTGATTGGTTTTTCGTATCATGGGCCTTTCCGGCAAGATGAATAATGGCATCGAATTGGGGAAGAGTTTGAAAAGGAAAAGATGTGGGTTCGAAGTCTTGCCAAGAAAAAGTAGTTACGACTCCCTCTTTAGCAGGAGAAACAATATCAAGCCCATACAAAGTATGTTTATCTTTCAAAGCCCTAATAAAATTAGAGCCTACAAAACCATGAATTCCAGAAATAAGTATATTCATTTTTTTATAAAAATCAGTTCAAATACTTTTACTAAATATTTTAATAGAAGCAAAGGATAACAAGTCCATATTCCATTCTCCTTACAGGCTCTGACTATCTCTTCATTCAATAGGATATTACTTTTAATAGAAGCCGTACTCGCACCTCCTGTCCTCATTTTCATAAAATCCAAAGGTAAATATTTACTCTTTAACCGGTGTACATATAAAAAACGAACAAGCAACTCATAATCAGCAGCTATTTTATAATTTGTTTTATAATAGCCAAACTGATCAAAATATTTTCGATAAGTAAAAAAAGTTGGATGAGCAGGCATAAATCCAAATCGAAACAAGGATGGGACAAACCTTTTAGAGGAATAATAGCGAACTGTCCTATCCAAATTATCAGGATTTACAAAACGTACATCTCCATAAATAGCCTCTGTCTCACCAGCTTCAAACGACTCAGCAACTTTTTCTAAAACGTCTCCTCTATGATAAAAATCATCCGAATTAATAATCCCGACAATATCCCCGGTAGACATTCGAATTCCTTTATTCATAGCATCATAGAGTCCCTTGTCTTTTTCACTTATCCATTTCAAACGACCTTGAAACAGAGGCTCATATTCTTTAATAAGTGTAACGGTTTCATCATTAGACAAACCATCCACTATTATATATTCTATATTAGTATAAGACTGTGAAAGGACAGAATGAATCGTATCACAAAGCGTCTTAGCACTATTAAAAGTGACAGTAACAAGGGATATTTTCATAACTATGAAAGAAAAACTATCTTTCTTTATTTAGTAATTGATCATAAAGAGACAAGTAGTAACTCAACTGCTTTGACTTATCAAAAATTGCAATGCTCTCTGACGACATTTTATTATATAAGACTCTTTACCTCTTTCTCTTATTTCTAAAATCTTTTCTAATAACATATGAATATCCCCACGTTTTAAAACCATTCCCGTATCAGAATCTACAATATCAGCACTGCCTCCGGTATCATAAGTTATAACAGGAGTACCACAAGCAAGCGCTTCAATATTGACTGTAGGTAATGTATCTTGATATGTCGGGTTTATAAAAATATCTGCAGCAGAATATATTTCAACCAATTGACTAGTATTTTCCGTTCTCTCTATACCAATCATATTACCAGGTAATTTTTTATCTGTTTCGTGGTTACCCCCACCACTACAATTACACTCTTATCTGGTAATAAAGAGTTGAGGTATATAAGATCATCAAACCCCTTCGTAATCCCCCAAACCGTAGCGACTGCTAAAATCATATATCGTGTCCCTACCCCTAAATTACTTTTTATCACATCACGATTACCTTTGGGAGTAAACATTTCCAAATCAATCCCGTTAACAATAGTCTGCCGTTTTATTTGAGAAAGATATGACTTACTCAACATATCACTTAGCCAATTGCAAACAGTACAATCATCATACGTTCAACCGAAGTAAACAATCTCTTCTTTTCTATATAGTTCATACGAGAGTTATCACAACCTAAAGCTTTGGGATAATCTCGTATATTGGGACATGCAAAACAACCTGTCTGCCACTTCTCACACCCGATATTCTGAAAATGGACACAATGTCCCGTGAAACTCCAACAATCATGCAAAGTCCAAACAACAGGTATTTTAGCTGTAGATAGATAGTCAAATAAAACCTCACAGTTTAAATAATAGCCATGAAGATTATGCAAATGGATTATGTCCGGTTTTATTTTCTCTATTTTTGAGATTAAGTGCAAGGTAGCTCTCCGTGAACCAAAACCATGCCTGTCAAAAAACATGGATTTCAAGCCATGGACAAAGAGATCAAATCTAGTTCCAACCCGAATCAACATAGATTGGCTGGGACAGGCCCAACGACCGTAAGCAATATAACTTTTCCAGCCAGAAGCAATAACCAAACGCCCTAACTCCTCTGCAATATGGCCAGTGGAACCAGAGTTAGCAACAACATTTATTTGAAAGAGAGTTTTCACTATCGTAGTGATCAAATAGAAGAGAACAAGATCGAAAAGACTAATTAAAGTCCCCTATTTTTTATGGCAACTCAAAAAATAAGAAACATGTTTCACGGGCCAAAAAGGCTCAAAATGCCGTCTGTTAATTACGCGACCGCCCAAAGAAAAGTAATGTTTATAGTCCGATTGAGAAAACACATATTTGTAATACTTACATGCAATATCAATCGAAGATTGATTAGCGTGTTCCAAGCGTCCATATGGAAAGGCAAAGTATTCACAAGAAGTAGAGAGTTCCTGTTCTATTACCGATTTACAACAACCTATTTGCTTGTCTAATTCCACCCAATTACTATCATTAATCATATAATGATCCATTGTATGTGCACCAATAATATGTCCCCTCTCATGCAAATCCCTTATCTCTTTCCACCGCATTGGAGTTTTACCGGGAGTGAGAACTATGTTATTTGTAAAATTCTGAATATACACATCATCCCCATTCGCAAAATTGGGATTGATAAAAAAAGCCGCATTCACCCCAAACTGTTCCAAAACAGGTGCTATCATTGAATGACATTCCATAAAACCATCGTCAAATGTAAAGGCAACCAAAGGTTCATCGACACTTTCATGATTGAGAATTAGAGAAGTGGCCTCCTCCACCCTTATGAAACGTACATGTCGGGAAAGTTCTTTTAATTGATAAGAAAAATAATATTTTGCTTGATCATTAGCCACTCCACGACATATCATATGTCCATTCAATATATGAATACCATTTTGAGGACGGGAAAATATCCCTAAAATATCCAAAACACTATTCCTTATTAAACTCCGAAAGTCATTCATCCTTAGCTTGTTTAAGAAAAACTTGTTTGAGAATATTCATCTGGTAATACAAGTTCCATTTGGTATCAATTGTCTGATAGGCAAACTGCCGAATAGCCTCTCGACTATGCAAATTCTGACTTAACCATTTCTGAATAGTATCAGCCAGACTATTTACATCATTTTCCTGAAAAAAATCACCGGTTTTCCCCTGAATTATAGACTCAAATTCAGGACCCTGAAAAGGAAAATTATTATGGGTTATAACAGGACAACCATAAGTCAGAGAATGGATAGCAGTCAAGCCAACATTCCCTGGAGACACACAGACATCCGCATTATAGAACATCTCTCCTATGCGCATCTCGTCATAACAAGGTCCATATAACCAGACATGAGAGCCAAGATTATATTTAGCTATTTCACAATCAAGATGAACCCCATCCACATCTTTACCGACAACAACAAGATTTACCGGAAACCCTTTCTGTTTCAAGATATCCATAGCTTGGATTATATATTCCAACTTCTTCGATTTTTGCACACGCCCGATATAGAATAATACAGGATAGGAGTTGGAAAAATGAGTAGAATAAATAGAAGAAGGCGATAAATTGAGTCTAATTTTCAACTGATTATCATAATCCAAAGAGTTTGCAATACAAACCATCTTTGATTTATCAAAGCCTTCTTTTGACATCAGGGAAATAGCATATTCGCCATAAACCATCAACTCAGAAAACAAAGAATAAAACAACTTTTTTATAACCTTCTTTACAATACTTTCTCTGCCATACCAACCATGAGTCCAAGCTACTGTTCTCTTATTTAAAAGTTTTGCCCAGAAAAGGATAACCCATGAAGACAAACAATAAGGTTCTCCATCCAATACATAATAAGTATAGGGTTTAAAGACTAACCGGACAGATTTAGATTGCCAATAAAACTGAGAAAATAAATATTTGTTATGCAATTCTGAGCGAAAATGGTTCAATTGGGTATAATCCATTTTCTTTATTGGTGTCAATAGACGATCGCCAAAATAAAAATCGCAGGGAAGCTCCGAAGACATTTTTGAATATATAGGATTGCGATAGTGAGTCCCTATAATTAAAAATACAACAAATAGAAGAATTATAATCTGCCATCTATTATATCTTTACTCAATACAGCTTTAACATCATAAACAACACCCATATCAGAACGGAGAAAGCCGCGAATATTCATATGCCGGAACTCTTTATGTCCAACACACAACACCACCGCATCAAATTGTCCAACCAAATTATCAAGACCAGCAGTCAGGATCGATATACCATATTCATGTGCCACTTTAGCCGAATTAGCCCAAGCATCATAAACGGTAATGTCAGAAGTATACTCATGTAAGGTAGAATAAATGTCTATCACCTTGGTATTTCGAATATCAGGGCAATCTTCTTTAAAAGTAAAACCCAGAAGCAGAATCTTTGAATCTTTGACAAGAATACCTTTTTTATTCATTAATCTAATCACCTGATTAGCGACATAGTCTCCCATACCATCATTCAAGCGCCTTGCTGCAGACATGATTCGTGGGAGTACCCCATAAACCTGAGCCTTCTGAATAAGATAATAAGGATCAACACTAATACAGTGACCACCGACCAAGCCAGGTTTCAACTTGATAAAATTCCATTTGGAAGATGCAGCCTCAATAACATCATTGGTATCAATGCCCATTGCATTGAAGATCTTTGAGAGTTCATTCATGAAGGCAATATTCACATCGCGCTGGGAGTTCTCTATTATTTTGGAAGCTTCAGCCACTTTGATAGAAGGGGCTTTATGAGTACCGTTAACCAACACTGAATTATAAACAGAATCAACAATGTCAGCAATCTCAGGAGTCGAACCGGAAGTTACTTTCTTAATCTTTTCAACAGTATGCTCTTTATCACCCGGGTTTATACGTTCTGGTGAATAACCTGCATAAAAATCTACATTGTATGTTAACCCAGACACCTCTTCGACTACCGGAAGACATTCTTCCTCTGTTACTCCCGGATATACAGTAGATTCATACACAACAATATCCCCTTTTGAAATAACTTTTCCGACTGTTGTACTCGCACCAATCAAAGGTGTAAGATCGGGACGATTATTCAAATCCACAGGGGTTGGTACAGCTACAACATAAAAGTTACAATTACTTATTTCGTCAATATTACTGGTACATTTGAAACCATTTTCTAACGCTTTCCGAAGTAAGTCATCAGAAACCTCTAAAGTCATATCATGACCGGAATTTAAAGCATCAACACGAGACTGGTTCAGATCAAAACCAATACATTCATATTTTGTCGAAAACAATCGGGCCAAAGGTAGCCCGACATAACCAAGACCTATTACGGCAATCTTAATTGGTTTAACAAACACCATAACATTTTTATTAGATTATTTAATAATTCTTCTCAATGAAGAGTAATGTTTATACAGACAAATCAACAATGCCGGACATAAATAGAGTAGTAATCCTTCTATTTTATACCTTAATTTTCCGGCATTAAGCATGTTTCGATACAATCCTCTAGCAGTTAAATCCACTATAAACCTAGAAATCTCGCTTTTTGCCGTAACAATGCCATTTATTGCAGCATTTATAGACAAAGAAATCAAATTATTAAAACAAGATTTATACTCAGGAGTAACATCCAACATGAATATAGACAAGCTGTGAGATACAATTAATAAATCAAAAGACTTTTTCGGATTAAATGTTCTTGTTATTGAATTAGGATTATGATACACATAATAAAATACCTTATTAATACAAAAAACATGATTCGCTAAATAATATGCCCGTGGAGAAAATTCTGTATCTTCATGAAAAATATTTGGCAAAAAGAACAAATGATTTTGTTCTAAAAATCTTTCCGATATATAGAAAATGGCACACAATGTTGACAAGTTCCTCTTTTTAATAAATCCCTTCCTTCGATTTTTTATTTACACCTGTTATGTATTCAAATCTCCGATAAAATTTATCATTAATAAAGTCTGCAGCACAGAAAGTAATAATATCAATTCCAGCAACCATATAACCTGCAATCTCTTGAAGGCAATTTTCTAAAATCCAGTCATCGGAATCAACAAACCAAACATATTTACCTTTTGCATGTAGTAATCCATTATTTCGTGCAACGCTTAATCCACTATTAGGCTGAGTTAACAAAGTTATATTTTTTCTATCTAACCATTTTGAAATCTTATCGATACTGCTATCTGGGCTTCCATCATCTATTAAAATGATTTCATATTGTGATATTGAAAGATCTTGATTCAAACAACTTAATAGACAACGTTCAATATATAACTCAACATTATATACAGGGATTACAATAGATAAAAGTATGGGATTATTCATGATGATAAATTCAAAGAATATCTTTTCACTAAGCAATATGACGTTTCAAAGATCTAACCCAATCTTTAATAAGACCACCTCTCGAGATAAATATAAAGAATGCATAAAAGAAAGGCTGTTTAAGCAAATCCCGTATTAAGACATCTGCCGTAGGAAGTATAAAATACCCCAAAACTGTAAAATATACAACTAAAAGTTTTGCATAGTAGTTTTCATAAAACATTAATGAATTCAGAAAACGATACCAAAAAAAAACTATAATTAAATTAATCACATAAAATAAAATACCACCATGCCATAGTGCCGTGGCAGAAGTTGATATTCCCACATTAAAGAAACGAGAATCACCACTTATATATTCTGCGGCTAATCTTGTAGGGAATCCATCAATCGTACCATCACTACTACCTGCCAAAGGTCTTTTTCCAGGAAAGAGTATACTTGGCAGAATGAATATATTGAATTAATATATGGATTCAAGTATGGCTTTTCTTTTGTTTCCTCAACTAAAATGGCCCCAGTATTTATACTATTAGACTTAATCAGCAATTGAAGGACAAAAGCATTTGCTTCCCCATAATTCTCATATGACTTTCTCAAATCCTCAACTGTAAAATTTCCTCCTGACCTTATATATGCAACTGCCGGAAGAATATAAGAACATAAATAAATAATTCCGATCAGAAAAGACATATATAAGAAAAAAACGTTTTTTATTTAATGCAGAAGAAAATAAATAATATACAAAACA
>ENA-OQIG01000335-OQIG01000335.1-human-gut-metagenome-genome-assembly--contig:-NODE-335-length-28028-cov-5.317874_pt1 | contig 28028 bp, 25 predicted proteins | sample MGYA00242576_ERZ504741 | MGnify/ENA primary metagenome ERZ504741 (study PRJEB26092, sample SAMD00036436) | human gut metagenome | host: Homo sapiens | study: EMG produced TPA metagenomics assembly of... | reverse complement strand
CAAACAGAGAGAGGATGGCTGCAATCGAGATAGCTGTTCCCGGATGTTCAAGACTGGTATAGTCAGCAAACGGGATCAGAGTGACACATACGATGACAAAGACCAGTGTAAAGCCTGCCAACAAAATGGTCAGGGCGTATCTCGTTCGGCGTCTTCTGCCTGCTTGCGCCTTCGACCAACGCAATCATTTTGTCAAGAAAGCTTTCGCCCGGTTGCTGTGTAACCAATACCTTGATATGATCTGAAAGCACTTTGGTACCACCGGTCACAGAGCTTTTATCTCCACCCGCCTCACGGATCACCGGAGCAGATTCACCGGTAATGGCACTTTCGTCAATGGAAGCCAATCCTTCAATAATCTCTCCATCGGCAGGGATCGTATCACCGGCTTCACAAACAAAAACATCCCCCTTCTTCAGTTTAGAACTACTTACGGTCTGAACCTTGTCTCCTATTACCAGTTTAGCAGGAGTCTCTTCACGCGTTTTGCGTAAGCTGTCGGCTTGTGCTTTACCGCGGGCTTCGGCTATTGCTTCAGCAAAATTGGCAAACAACAAGGTCACAAACAAAATTAAGAACACACACAAATTATATCCGAAAGTACCATATTCCGGAGTGAAGAGAGAGAGTAACGTTACCACCAGCATAATAACGGTAACCACTTCTACCGTAAACATAATCGGGTTCTTTATCATCATTCGCGGATTCAACTTCACAAACGACTGCCTGATACTTTCTATTACTTGCTCCTTTTGAAACATAGAAGCTGACATCTTATTTTTCATAACTTTATTATCCTGCTATTCTTATAAACTTAAATGTTCGGCGATTGTACTCAACGCATGTACAGGGAAGAAAGACAAAGCTGCAACAATGAAAATGACGGCAAAAGTCATTACTGCAAAAGTCACAGTATCCGTTTTCAAGGTACCGGCACTCTCGGGAATAAACTTTTTTTGAGCCAATAGTCCTGCAATGGCTACCTGTCCGACGATCGGAATAAACCGACTCAGGATAAGTACAATGCCACATGTCCAGTTCCAGAAATATGTATTATCACCCAGTCCCTCGAAACCCGAACCATTGTTGGCAGCCGATGAGGTGTATTCGTAAAGCTGCTCGCTGAGACCATGAAATCCGAGATTGTTCAGCCATCCGCCCTCACTCTCCACAAAATCGGGGTGATGTGTATAGACGTAACTTGAGATGGCAGTAAATACCAGAATTACAAACGGATGCAACAAAGCGACGAAGGTTGCTATTTTCATTTCCCGGGCTTCTACCTTCTTACCCAGAAATTCCGGCGTACGCCCCACCATCAGTCCGCTGATAAAAACGGCCATGATAATAAAAGTATAATAGTTCAGCCATCCTACACCAACACCGCCAAACCAAGTATTGATCTGCATATTCAGCATCTCGACCATTCCACTGAGCGGCATAGTCGAATCGTGCATCCCATTGACCGAACCATTGGAAGTAACCGTTGTGGTGACACTCCATAGGGCTGTGGCTCCGGCTCCAAGCCGTACCTCTTTTCCTTCCATCGCACCATGATCCTGGGCAATTCCCATTTCGCTGATACGCGGATTACCTCCCATCTCCTGACCGACATTGATAAAGACACCTGCCAAATAAGCAAACAGCATCACTCCAAAGATACTATATCCCAACTTCCTGCGATTGGTATAAAAGCCCAAGGCCAATACCATCGCCATCGGAATGATCAGGATCGACCAACACTCTACCATATTAGTCAGATAGGTAGGATTCTCCAACGGATGCGAAGAATTGACACCAAAATAACCACCACCATTGGTTCCTAATTGTTTAATGGGAACAATCGCAGCCGTAGGTCCCTGGGATACCATCTGCTCCTGTCCTTCGAGTGTAGTCAGTTGCATCCGACCGTCAAAGCCCATCGGCGTTCCCTGCAAAATCAGAATGAACCTACCACCAATGAAAGCGGTAACAGAATACGTGTGCAACTGATCACCAGAAAGTGCCAAAAGTTACCAATCGTTTGAGTGCTCTTGGCAGCCATACTTTTCATAACTCCGGCCATGGCAGCCATTCCTGTGGCAGCAGTGATAAACTGGAACAGCATGATGACAAACAATTGAGTGAAATAAGTCAGACCACTCTCACCGCTGTAGTGTTGCAAATTACAGTTTACCATAAAACTGATGCAAGTATTGAATGCCTGGTCAGGTGTTTGAGCCCCGTTTCCGTCGGGATTGAGCGGAAGCCAACCTTGCGATACCAGTAACACCATTCCCCATACAAACCAAAATGCATTCAGGATCAGTAACGCCTTGAGGAACTGTTTCCAGTTCATCTCCTCCTGCGGATTAATACCACATATCTTATAAATCACTCGCTCTATAGGCGCCATGAAGTCCGACCAAGTCTTCTCTCCCTTATAAACCCGGCTATGTAACGTCCCAACGGATAAGCTAATACCACCATCAGGACAATCTGCACCGCCACTCCTAAAATTTCTGTATTCATTGCTTTATTTTCAAATTAAAACTTCTCTGGACGAATGAGCACATACGTCAAATAACTGAAAAGTATGATACCTACTACAAATAGTGTTGTGTACATAAAATAAATTCTCCTCTCTAAATTGTTTCAAACCAGTCAACGCATTTCCAAAACAGCCAGAAGCAGGCAAACCCGCTCAACAGGCAGAAAATAAATGAAACTGTTATTCCCATGTTTTTTACCTTTTAATTAAAATGTTTATACTTATGTTTTTTACCTGTAACTCTTCATGCCAAATGCGTGCCAAATACGTATTCGAAACAGCCGGACACAACATAACCGACTATCATACAGAGATATAAAACAAATAGGGTATCTTCGTACAAGACGAAGATACCCTATCATTATGAAAAGGTTCGTTTTATTTTGGAAAGGAAAGAAGCATAAAACTCAGGCAACGATATTCACGCGCGACTCAGAGCTTATATTCTTCTATTTTTCGGTATAAAGTAGTCAATCCGATTTTCAGTAAACGTGCTGCTTCTGTTTTATTGCCTTTAGTATACTCCAATACCCTCGCTATATGCCTGCGTTCCATAGCCGAAAGTTCAAAGCTGCCCGGCATTCCTTCGTCGGATTTCTCGTAGTGGCTGTTCTGTATTTCCAACGGGAGATCGTCTACATCCAGACGGTCGCCCTCACAAACGATCAGGCTGCGTTCGATTACATTACGTAATTCACGGATATTTCCTTTCCAGGGTTGTTGGCATAGAGCCTCCAGATAAGCGGGAGCAATCCTATTGACCGGATGTGAAAGTTTTTCGGAGAAGGAACGGACAAACGATTCAGCCAGTATCTTAATATCTCCCGTACGTTCACGCAAAGGCGGAAGATGTACCTGAAACACGGAGAGCCGATAGAACAGATCTTCACGAAAACGTCCCGCAGCTATCTCGGCAGGTAAATTACGGTTTGTAGCAGCAATGATACGCACATCAATGTGGGTCGGCTTCGTGTCACCTATCTTGATGTATTCGCCGGTTTCGAGGATACGCAACAGCTTGGCTTGCAACTCAAAAGCCATCTCACCGATTTCATCCAAAAAGATTGTTCCGTTATTGGCTTCTTCAAAAAGTCCCTTCTTATCTTTCAGCGCACCGGTAAAGGAACCCGCCTTATGCCCGAACATCTCGCTCTCCAGCAACTCTTTACTGAACGAAGAGCAGTTAACTGCCACAAAGTTTTGCCGGGCACGCTTACTGCTATAATGTATGGACTGGGCAAACACCTCTTTTCCGGTTCCCGTCTCACCCGTCAGCAATACAGGTACATCAGTCACCGATACCTTACGGGCTAACGAAACCGCTTCTTTCAATGCTTTCGATTCACCGAGTATGGAATCGAACGAATACATCAGTCCCATCTTCTTCTCCAGTTTGTCCAGGCGGATATTCATCCGTGCCTTTTCTACAGCGCGACTGATCAGGGGAATGATTTTATTGTTATCATCCCCTTTCGTTATGTAATCGAAAGCTCCGTTCTTGATTGCCTGCACACCATCAGGTATGTTTCCATGTGCCGTCAGCAGAATAATCTCCACTCCCGGAGATTTTTTCTTCATCTCCGTCACCAGATCCACCCCGTTTCCATCCGGCAGAAATACATCACACAAAGCCACGTCGGGCATTTGAAGTTCCAATTGTCTGAGTGCTGTCTTACAATCGCCGGCCTGACACACTTCGTAACCTTCAAGTTCCATCATACGTGCCAGCAGACCACGAATCTGCACTTCGTCATCAATAATCAGAATTTTACTCATATCTGATAAGTTAAAATGTGAATGGTAAAAAACAGGGCGTGCAAATATAATGGTTTTCTGCTACAACGCAAATGATCGGACTGCTGAAAAATAAAATTCCGAATGGCATGTCTTTTGAACTTTTATTCATGACTCAGCGCCCGATAATCTTCCCTACCCCTTTTCTGATCGCTCAGAAGCGGTTCTTAACGGGTAAGGAATCATCTGAACAGGCAAGTGCCACCTTTTCATTTTGATAAAACAAACTAAAATGAAAAGGAGACAGATAAGAAAAAAGAATCGTATAACTAAAAAAAATAGAGAAATGAAAATCTACAAATTCGGTAAGATTCCCACAGGCTCAGTACAGGGAATGAAAGGAATGCTCCGCCTGATTGACAACAGTATCCCCCAAATAATCGTTCTGTCCGCCACTACAGAGACTACGGAACGTCTGGCCGGAATAGCTGCCCATCTTTTCAACAGAGATACAGAACAGGCGCATGACGAGATAAGCAGGCTTGAATTCAGGTTTATCGATTTCGCCAACGAACTATTCAATGACGAATCGATCAAGCAACAGGCGGTCGATTCCATCATCGATCGTTTCCGGACTCTATGGAACTTTACCCGCCAACGTTTTACATCTGTCGACGAGAAAGACATACTGGCACAGGGAGAATTTATCAGCAGTATACTAGTCAGCCTCTATCTGAAAGAGCAGGGAATCAACAACCGACTACTCAACAGCCTCGACTTCATGCGACTGGCTCCGGAAGAAGAACCGGACATGGAATACATCGGTACAAAGCTACACTTGCTCTTGGCAGAGCATAAGTCGACCAATGTATTTCTTACTCAAGGACATCTTTGCCGGAATGCTTACAACGAAACCTGTTACTTGAAACAAGGCGGAGATGATGTTTCAGCCACACTGATCGGAGCTGCTCTTCAGGCACAAGAAGTATGTCTGTGGACAGACAGCAAAGAGTTGCACAGTTGTGACCCGCGCTTTGTGAAGCATCCGGCAATGGTGAAGCAGCTCAGTTTCGACGAAGCCGAACAACTGGCCTATTGCGGCTGGACGGGATTCAACCCTCACTGCATCCTGCCCGCAAGAGAAAACAACATACCGATACGTTTGCTATGTTCGATGGAGCCTGCAGAAGGAGGAACTTTGATTTCAAATTCACAAAGCGGAGAAAACATAAAGCCATTACCGCCAGAGACAATATTTATTACATTAAATTCCAATCGAACCGAACGTTACGCCCCTATCTGTTCATCAGCAAAATATTCGATACTTTTGCCAAATACCACACTTCCCTGTGCCTGTTCGCCTCGTCCGGTTCTGATGTATCTGTTGCCATCAACGACAAAGAGCGTTTATCGCATATACTCCACGAACTCTCACGATATGCAGCCACGGTGGTAAAAGACCACATGTGCATCCTTTCGGCCATAGGTAACATACAGTGGCAATGCGCCGGATTTGAAGCCCGAATCATAAATGCTTTGGCCACCATCCCGATCCGAATGATCTCTTATGGCAGTAATAACAACAATGTTTCACTTGTCATCAGGCAGAAGATAAGAGAGAGGCATTGCAACGACTGAACGACACGCTGTTCGCTCCCTGCCATGCAAATCCTTCTCAGATACATGTTCCGACATTAAAACACAGTTAGCAAAACACTATGGGCCGGCAGTCTTTCCTTTTAATGGGAGATTGAACAACATGGGGATGTTTTGGTGCAAAACATCCCCATGTTGTATATAAGAACATCCCCATGTTATCACACACAACATCCCCATGTTTTAATATCTAACATACCTGTATCACTCCACAAACGATAAGGAGATAATAGTATATCTTTTGGTGTAACTGCACTTCCGTAAGTAAGATAACCCATACTTGTTAATTTTTTAAGCTTTTCCATGAACCTTTTTAAGTCGGCAAACGTTTATTTCCATAGGAAACTATTTTAAAACGAAAATATATTCAAATGAAGATTATTATTATTGGAGGCGTAGCAGGAGGAGCTACTACTGCAGCCCGTATCAGACGTTCGGACGAAACAGCGGAAATCATCTTGTTGGAAAAAGGAAAGTACATATCTTATGCCAACTGCGGACTGCCCTATTATATAGGGGACGTTATCGAAGAGCGTGAGAAACTATTCGTACAGACTCCCGAAGCTTTCGGAGTACGTTTCAGGGTAGACGTGCGTACCGAGAATGAAGTTATTTTTATCGACCGGAAGAAAAAGACAGTAACCGTCCGCCTTAAGAGTGAAGACACTTACGAGGAGAGTTATGACAAACTGTTAATATCCACCGGTGCATCTCCTGTACGCCCACCATTACCGGGCATTGACTCAACCGGCATCTTTACTTTGCGGAATGTAGCAGACACCGACCGTATTAAAGCATATGTCAACAATCGGCCTCCCCGCCGGGCTGTCGTGATCGGGGCCGGATTCATCGGACTGGAAATGGCAGAAAACCTGCACGCACTGGGAGCGCAAGTATCTATTGTCGAGATGGGCAACCAGGTGATGGCACCTATTGACTTTTCAATGGCAGCACTGGTTCATCAACATTTGATGGAGAAGGGTGTCAACTTATACCTGGAGCAAGCTGTCGCATCGTTTGAGCAAGCAGGCAAAGAAGTGAAGGTAGTCTTCAAGAACGGACAATCCATCCTGGCGGATATCGTGATTCTATCTATCGGCGTGCGCCCGGAGACAACGCTGGCAAGAGCTGCCGAACTTACGATCGGTGAAGCGGGAGGTATCGCAGTAAATGATTATTTGCAGACTTCCGACGAATCGATCTATGCCATCGGTGATGCCATTGAATTCCGCCATCCCATTACGGGCAAACCTTGGCTGAACTATCTTGCCGGACCCGCTAACCGACAGGGACGTATTGTTGCCGACAACCTGCTGGGTGCACAGATTCCTTATGAAGGAGCCATCGGTACCTCCATCGCAAAAGTATTTGACATGACAGTAGCCTCAACCGGACTTCCGGGAAAGCGGTTAAAGCAGGCGGGCATTGTATATGCATCTTCAACCACTCATCCGGCCTCGCATGCAGGATACTATCCGGACGCTATGCCGATGAGTATCAAAATAACCTTCGATCCCCAAACAGGCAAGTTGTATGGCGGTCAAATTGTGGGGTATGATGGCGTGGACAAACGAATTGACGAACTTTCTCTTGTCATCAAACACGAGGGAACGATCTATGACCTGATGAAAGTGGAGCAGGCGTATGCGCCTCCTTTCTCTTCGGCAAAGGACCCCGTAGCCATCGCCGGTTATGTAGCCGAAAACATCATCCTCGGCAGAGTAAAACCCGTATACTGGCGCGACCTGAGAGATATCGAACTGAAAGATGTGTTCCTGCTGGATGTGCGTACACCGGACGAATTTGCATTGGGTTCACTGCCCGGAGCAGTAAATATACCATTGGATGAAATACGTGACCGTATTGCTGAACTTCCTTCGAACAAGCCAATCTACACCTTTTGCGCCGTAGGGCTGAGAGGATATCTTGCTTACCGCATCCTGATCCAGCACGGTTTCAAAGAAGTATATAACCTCTCCGGCGGATTGAAGACCTATCGTGCTGCTACCGCTCCCATCATCTTGCACGAAAATGAAGAAACAGACGACACGCCTTCTGCGCAAGACAGCCCGGCGAAACCTTCTGTGGGAGCTGAGGCACCCCAAACTACAACGGCTGCAAATCCTAAGACAATCCGGGTGGATGCCTGCGGATTACAATGTCCGGGCCCGGTCCTAAAGATGAAGAAAACAATGGATACGCTTGTTCCGGGCGAGAGAGTTGAAATTGTGGCTACAGACCCGGGATTCTCGCGGGATGCTGCCGCATGGTGCAACTCTACCGGAAATAAATTTATCTCCAAGGATAGTACCGGTGGGAAATCGGTAGTAGTCATTGAGAAAGGCGAACCCCAGGCTTGTAACCTGACTACGACATGTGACAGCAAAGGTAAAACTCTGATTATGTTCAGTGACGACTTGGACAAGGCACTTGCCACTTTCGTCCTGGCCAACGGCGCAGCTGCCACCGGACAAAAAGTAACTATCTTCTTTACTTTCTGGGGGCTGAATGTGATTAAGAAATTGCATAAGCCCAAAGTGGAGAAAGACATTTTCGGCAAGATGTTTGGTACAATGCTCCCATCCAGTTCGCTGAAACTGAAACTTTCTAAAATGAGCATGGGAGGTATGGGTGGAAAGATGATGCGATACATCATGCACCGGAAAGGCATCGACTCACTGGAATCCCTGCGGCAGCAGGCTCTGGAGAACGGGGTGGAGTTTATTGCTTGCCAAATGTCGATGGATGTGATGGGAGTAAAACGTGAAGAGTTGCTTGATGAAGTTACGGTAGGCGGAGTAGCCACTTATATGGAACGTGCCGATAATGCTAACATCAATCTGTTTATTTAATAAGGAAGTATGAATACAATATGTAAGATGCGCGATATCTACAAAGCACTCTCCATTTTCGAAACGGCATTTGAAGAGGTGTATGGAATATCGCTGAACGAAGCAATGGTGCTATGTGCGTTGCGCGAAGCCGGAAAGGAAATTACCTCGACTGCTATAGCCGAACGAACGGAAATGGCTCCGTCGCATACGTCGAAAGTCATCCGTGCGGTAGAAGATAAAGGACTCATCCGACGGGCATTGGGTGAAGTAGACAAACGCCAGATGTACTTCAGCCTCACAGAGGCAGGCAAGAAGCGTTTAAACGAACTGGATCTGGACAAAGTAGAGATACCGGAAATGTTAAAACCACTGATATAAGTTTGTAACATCAGAGGTCACCACAGGTTACACGGATTATCACAGATCACCCATACAGACAGTCATCCATTTGACCTTCATCTGTACAGGTTTGTGTAATCTGTGGTGAAAACACCTCTGTAACTTTTCTATTCATCTACAAAGGGGCAAGAATGGGATCACTCTTCCAACCACTTCTTTATCAACGATGGCTTCTTCTTTCTCTTTTTGAGGCAAAGTGCCGATACGGGCCAAATGACTTCCGTTGGGTTCCACAAAGACATGAATATTCTTTTTCCCTTTCAGCCAGGTGACACCTGCTGCCGTCCATGGATCGTTCTGCCCATAAATAAAGATCATTTTCGGATCATTGTTCTTCAGGAAATGAATTATTTTCCGACTCAGAGTCTTATCAAACTTCATATCACCGAGTTCTTCGGGAAGCATCAAACGCTTCAAGTAATCTTTACTGGTTTTAATGGTAAGGTATTTTTTGAATGGACGGATATCATACCCATAATATCCCAACTCGCGGGCAGCTTGTACAAAGAAAGAAGTATTGGCACCCTCTTCCTCAAAATAAGACGGTTCGCTGATAGCGAGTAAATGTTTAAAGAGTTCGTCATCCGAAGCTGTAACGGCAGGAATCTGATCGACCGGAGTTCCCCATTGCCAGATAGAAAACGAATATTCGAGCACCGAATAATCATAAATCTCCTCTACAGGAGCACGGAACTTATATTTCTTTCCGGCACAATACTTCTCGAAACGAGGTAACAAAGTAGGTTTACGTTTCAACACCTCCAACTGAAAATCTTCAATTTTCTTACGAGCTTCGGGAGTAGATACCATCTTTAAAAAAGGTTCATGACGCCCGTCTTCAACTCCATAGCAAAGCGGAGCCACATATGGAACAGAGATATCCACATCCTCGGGAAAGAAAGTACGATAAAGCATTGCCGTCTGTCCTCCTTTACTGATGCCGGTGGCAATCCACTTACCGGGATAGATGGAACGGAAAGCCTCCCGTACGGCATGTAAATCTTCGGCAGAATTCTCGGCTGTCAGATATTGCCAATCTTTAGGAGTAGGAGTCGATTCAAGGAAATAGCGGTATTCCACGAATATCATATTAGTATTAAATAGTTTCGATAATTCCTCCCGGTAATTGGCTCCCAAGGCGTAAGAAGCGCCATAGCTTCGGTAACCATCACAGTAGGACGATCAAATCCGACATGAGAAACAATAACACGCTGACTGAAAGAACCCTTCTCCGGATGACGATGATCTAACGGCTGTGTGAAATAAGCCACATATTTTTCAACAAATTCTGTAGATTCCAAGGGTTGGGTTCCGGTGATGTCGGCAATCTTACCCAATTTCTCTAATAAAGCTGTTTGGGCAGACAGAGGCAAGGATGTAACAAGCAAGACGAGCCATAAGGAAAGTGTCTGCCAGATGCGTAGGTTCTTCATATTTATTTCGGTTTTAATTTTGTACAAAGATAGATCTTTCACCAAAGCCTCCAAGTAATCATACTGCATTTTAACATTATTCTTTGCGAACCTTTTAACAAGAGTCTTGTTATTTTCTGCAACGCCTTAAGGTACCAGGGCAAGTTTTTTTTAATTAACCTAAACATTATAAAGATATGAAGAGATTAATTCCCATCTTATTGGCGGTCTTTGCATTCGCAGCCTGCGAAAAAGACCCTGACATGGACAAATTGGACAATGACTATTTGGTTTACACCAACTACGACAAGAAAGCTGACTTCAAACAATTCAGCACGTACTACATCCCTGACAGCGTTCTCGTCATCGGAGATAAAAAAGATCCGGAATACTGGAAAGGTGAAGCAGCAGAAGCTATCATCAATGCGTACAAAGAAAACCTGAATAGCAAAGGTTTTACATATACAGACAATAAAGATGCTGCCGACCTGGGTATACAGGTAAGTTACGTTCAAAGTACTTATTACTTCACCGATTACGGACAACCTGAGTGGTGGTGGAACTATCCCGGATACTGGGATGCACCTTACTGGGGTAATTGGGGCGGCTGGTATTATCCGTATGTTGTAAACTATAGCATTACAACCAACTCATTCCTTACTGAGATTATGAACCTGAAAGCTCCTGAGGGTGAAAAACAAAAACTCCCCGTTTTGTGGAGCAGTTTCCTGAGCGGACCTGCAAGCTATTCCGGTAAAGTGAACCAAACTCTGGTTGTTCGCGCAATCAATCAGTCGTTTGCACAGTCACCCTATCTCACTAACAAATAATTTAATCAAGAACCGTTATGAAAACAATGAAATATATTTCTCTTAGAGTACTGGCCATAGCGGCCCTTGCTCTGGCCTTTGCCATGCCGGCCAAGGCACAGTTATCAGATAATGGATACGCTAACGTGGACTGGCAGTTCAACGCACCACTGAAGAATCACTTTGCCGATAAAGCCAGCGGATGGGGTATGAACTTCGAAGGCGGTTACTTTGTAACTCCTAATCTCGGACTCGGACTCTTTATGAACTACAGCAGTAACCACGAATACTTCCCACGCGCAACTTTCCCTGTTGGCGAAGGAACCGTGAATACTGACCAGCAACATACCATCTTCCAGTTACCTTTTGGTGCCGCTGCACGTTATCAAATGAATCGTGGCGGAGCATGGCAACCTTATTTCGGTGTCAAGCTGGGTGCCAATTATGCGAAAGTACGTTCTAACTACAATATGTTCGAAACCCGCGATAATACTTGGGGATTCTACGTATCACCGGAAATCGGTCTTAACGTATACCCTTGGGCTTACGGTCCGGGTCTGCATATCGCCGTTTACTACAGCTATGCTACCAACAAGGCCAATGTGCTGACTTACAATGTAGACAAGCTGAACAACTTCGGCTTCAGGGTAGGTCTTGCCTTCTAAAAAGAGCAGAGGTACCTGACTATATATACAAAAGAGGCTGTTATATCACATGACAGCCTCTTCCTTTTTAAAAGCAATACATAGTATGCTTGCCTTTCATTTGACAACTTTATCAATCACTATTTATCTAAATAAAGGCCAATTGGAATCTTCTATATGGGCTTCTTTCATAATCGCTTTCAATTCATCCGCTTTCTCGGGATATTGATTCAGCACATTGTACTTCTCCGACGGATCAGAAGCCAGGTTGTATAATTCGTAATAGGGCTTATTTCCCCGTATATTCATGTGAACAAGCTTCCAGTCACCTTTGCGGACTGCCTGACGCCCATTCATCTCAAGAAATTCGAAATAAAGATATTCATGTTCTTTCTGTCCTTTACGGTTTTGTAACAGAGGAAGTATACTGACACCATCCATATTCCGGGTATCCGCTTTCGGATTCAACACTTCCCTGAAAGTGGGCATTAAGTCCCAGAATGAACACATGAAATCGGTTTCCGTACTGGGTTGTACGTGTCCGGGCCACGATATGATCATGGGTACACGGATACCACCTTCGTACACGTCACGTTTATACCCGCGCCATATGCCATTACTGTTGAAAAAGTCCGGATCGGCACCACCCTCCATATGAGGACCATTATCACTCGAAAAGATGATAATGGTATTATCGTATACTCCCATATCTTTCAACTTCTGCACAATCTGCCCTACATATACATCCAACCGATAGACCATTGCAGCAAATGTAGCGTGCGGATAGAACTGAGTACAATATCCTCCTTTACGGAAAGCAGGACTTCCGGGCTCCACTCCACGATAAGGCTTCTCGGGGTACTTCCCACGAAACTTCTTAATAATACTATCTTCAGGTACTATCAGTTCGGCATGCGGAATAATGGTAGGATACCACATAAAGAAAGGTTGATCTTTCTCCTTAGCGGCTTCATCCAGAAAAGCCAATGCTTTAGAGTGAATCAGGTCCTGCGAATAAGTACCCTTCCCATATTGCACATTGAGATTATTGTCCGGCAAATCTACCCGTTTATCGTTGTCCCACAAATGATCGGATAATAGCTGTGTGCCAGCAACTGGCAATTATATCCGTAAAACTGATCGATTCCCTGTTTGTAAGGGTCCCCCGCGGAACCGATATAGCCAAGCCCCCATTTACCAAAGGCACCTGTACGATAACCGGCATTACGGAAATCATTGAAAATAGTCTGTGAGTTTTCCGGCAATGGGAATTGTCCTTCCGGAGCAAGCTCTTTATTTCCACGGATAGCCGTATGCCCGCTATGGGTTCCGGTTATCAGACACGAACGTGAGGGAGCACTAACCGTTGTTCCCGAATAACATTGGGTAAAACGCATTCCGTTCTGTGCCAACCGGTCGATATTAGGAGTCTCAAACTTTTCCTGCCCATAACAGCTTAAGTCTCCGTATCCCAAATCGTCAGCCAATATGAAAACGACATTCGGACGGGTTTGTTCCTTTGCTTTCTTCTGCCGGGCCAACGCCTGCTGTGTAGAAGCCATTCCCACGAGCAGTGCACTTCCAAGTAATAATTTCTGATTCATAATGTTCATTTAAAGTTTTCAAAACAAAAAGAAGAGAATGTTTCAAAAGCCTCCTTACCACAGATCACTCAGATTATAACAGACTATCCATGCGGATAACCTATATTTTACTATTTCATCCGTGTAATCTGTGGTGCCTTTGACACATTCCCTTCTTCTCAAAATTTAATTAAAAAGAACGGCTACAGATTCTTTTATTCCCATCCCGGATTTTGTGTCAAGTTAGGATTAAGAGCTATTTCTTCTAACGGAACCTGATAGAGATAATATTTCTCCAACCAGCCTTTTCCTTCCTTCAACGGATCGTTGAATAGATAGATATACCTTCGGTCATCGATCCGTTCGCCCCGTCTGAAGTTCCGGTCATTTCGTTGAGCAACGTCAGTGAGCTGAGTTCCGTCTTTGAAATCCACATACCTTTCTGCTGCATATTGACGAACCAAGGAGCCATTCTCCAGCGACGTACATCATAAAAACCAAATCCTTCGCCCATCAATTCGATAATACGTTCACGACGGATTTCCCATAATACCGGATCAACGAGTATGCCGTTATCATTTCCTTTCGGATAATATTTTCCACGTTTCGGGTCAAAGTTACCATCAATCTGGGCTACTACCATATCAGCTACACCGGCACGTTTACGCAACTTGTTGATCGTCTCGTCGGCAATGGTTTGTGTAAATTGATTCGTTTCGAACATAGCCTCTGCATAGTTCAACAAGACCTCTTCAATTTTAAAGACAGGTTTGTCGGCAGTATTCACTTGGGCATTATTATAGTTTTCCTCCCAATTATCCCAGTTCTTCCATACATAATATCCCGAACGGGAAGCCACATAGGCATGCGGTCCATATTTCTTTCCTTCAATTGTGTATTGTGCGCCCCCTTGCAGGTTAGGAACACGACGTACCAATGAAGCACTCCAGTTTTGTCCCGGCAAGCGCTTCATGCCAATACCCGGATTACTGCACGACTCGTTAGCTCCCATGATATCAATATATTCGCGATCGGCAGGATCACTGGTATAAGACCATGTGGAATAATCCCCCTTACCATCTTTTACCTTATAAGGCGGCATGATGGTGTGATACATACGCGGGTCACGATTGCGGAAAGTAGCATAAATATCCTTATCTCCCTGATATTGGTCTGAATGGGAAATAGTCTTGCCATCCTTACACAAATACAAGTCTACCGTTCCCTGATGCATTTCTATATCATGTGAAGAGGTGTGTTCATAATAGCACGAATGTCCGGGTTTAATGGTTTCCAGCCACTGCTGATACAGAATGACTCCCTGTACCTTACTCAGATCCTCTGTTGTCCACATTTCACCATATCCGGCTGCCGGCTGTCCGTCGGTACCATAATATAATGTAGGATAATCCGCCATCAACAGCTTCGATACACGGATACATTCATCGAAGTATTTGTCATAACTACCCAATTCATGATATTTGCGCCAAGTTGCTTCGCGAAGTGTGAAACGTGAAAGAGCCGCACGTACACAATCACGGTTGATAGTATTCGAACCGTCCTTTTTCTCGTAAACGGACGCATCACCGATATTTTGTTCGGCCCATTGCAAGCGCTCCAGGACTTTATCAGCCACTTCCAGACGAGGCATCCGCGTTCCGTAAGCTTCTTCAGAGGTTTCGTCCAGTGGTTTATCGATCCAAGGCACATCACCGAAACGGTCTATCAACTCCATATACCAAAATGAGTGGAAGAAATATCCAACAGCTTTCCAGTGATTCTTTTCAGCTTCTGTCATATCAGAATCATCCACATGCGAAAGCATCAGGTTGATACGGCGAATGAATGTAGAGAAGTTCCATCCATTACCCGACGTAGCATTGGTCACTGTCTGAAACGCATATTTATTCTGACTGCTGGCTCCACGTTGATTCAGGTATCCTGCATACACATCACCCATATAGTGAGAGTTACGCCCGATTGCCGTTGTAGAAGTGGCGATGTTCGTATTAGAGAACATTTCATAACATGGCCACATAAAGGCCTTAAAATTGTCATACGACTTGAATGCATTTTCTTCCGTCAGGCTGGTTACAGGATATTTCTCAAGGAAGCTATCGTTGCATCCCGCCAGTATCATCCCTGTAAAGAGGGTTAAAAACAATAATATCTTTTTCATATTCATGTATCAGATTAGAGTTTATAATGTGATATTTATACCGAACGAAACTGTACGGAATGCCGGATAGTTCCATTCTATTCTCTCCGGGTCGATACCCGAAGGCAAAGAGGTGAAAGTAGCTACGTTTTCAACACTGACAAACGCCTTCATTTGTGAAAGGAAGATCTGAGACAACCACTTCTTTGGTAAATTGTAAGACAAAGTGATGTTCTTAATACGGAGATAAGAAGCATCAGACAAGTATTTGTCGCTCTGACGGAGGTTTGAACCGGAATTACCTCGGTTACCATACAGACGAGGATACTTCGCATTCGGATTGACTGCGGTCCAGTCACCGTTGTCGGGATCTTTAGGCATCCAGTAATCACTCAAACCGTCAAACAACGGAATGAAGTTATCACCGTTCATCGGGAAAGTCAAGACATTCGAAATCCAGTAATCACGCTTTCCTGTTCCCTGAAGGATAACATTGAGGTCGAAACCGGCATAGTTAGCTCCCAGATTGATACCATACTGATAACGCGGAGTCGTATTACCGATCACTTTACGGTCACCCGGATTGTCGAATGTATTGTCACCACTGGTAATTACATTAGTAGAACTTTCATCATCACGGAGGTTTTTGAATTTCACATCACCCGGACGTACGTTATAACCATTGATCGAGGTTATTCCCTCTTTCAGTTTCCAGGATGATGTATCTTCGAAATCGTCCACAGAATAATAACCATCGGCTATATATCCCCATATCTCTCCCATCACCTGTCCGGGATAGAAACTGCTCAGCAACTTGGTGGTTGCATTATCATCGTATTTGGTAATTTTCGATTTATAATCCGACAGGTTGAATCCCAAACGATATCCCACCTTACCGATCTGGTCACGCCAGTTCAGGCTCAACTCCCAGCCTCGTGTACGCATATCGGCAGTATTCTGATAAGGAGCGCTTGCACCTACGACAGCCGGTAGCTGCACACCCGGAGCAAGCATGCCGTTAGTGTTACGCTGATACCATTCAAATACACCATTCAGGCGATTGTTGAATAAGTTAATATCAAGTCCGACATTGACCGTACCTACTTTCTCCCATGTAAAGTTCTGGCTTACCAAAGCCGGCAACGAGCTGATAGAGGTGACATACGTATTGTCGATAATCCAGGAAGTAGATTTATTGCTGACACTCATTGTCGGAGTGAAAGTATACGGATTCACATTCTGGTTACCGATCACACCATATGATGCGCGAATCTTCAATCCGTCCAACCAGTTACGGGTAGACTCCATAAACTTCTCCTGAGCGATCTGCCAACCGGCTGATACAGAAGGGAAGAAACCGAAACGAGAGCTCTTCGGGAATTTAGAAGAACCGTCATAACGTCCGTTCACTTCCAGCAAATATTTGTCCTGATAATTATAGTTGACTCTAAAGAATCCACCACGTACGGCATATTCACTGTATGAGTCGGTAGCCTTGATGGTGCCGGTTCCCGATCCCATGGCCGGTACGTCTATCACCGCCTGATTGTAAGAATAAGCATCCAATGTTTCCTGATAGCTCGACTCCTGGTTGAATCCTGCCATTACTTTGAAATTATGGTCACCGAATTTTTTACTATATGTAGCGTAAACGTTGATAGCGTTATAATTCGTATGCTGTTTGTACTTTCTCAGATAATCGTCTACAAATGATTTTGAACTTCCTCCCTGAATGGTAGTATAGTCATACTGTCCTGTATACCAGTGGTAATCATAGATGTTTTTATCAAATGTATATTCAAATACAGCTTCCAGTCCCTTTAGTGGTTTCAATATGGATTTCAGGAAGATACGCGGATTGTCATTATTATTGTTTACCGGATTCGACAACAAGATCTGGTTGCGTGGAGTGAACAAAGGAAGATCCTCGTTTGCCAACGTATTGACTGATGCCGGCAGATCTCCTTCCGGATAATATGAAACCAAACGAGTATTATACACACCTCCCATTCCACCGGGTGAAGTCTGTAGACTATGCGCATAGCTCATAGTCACTTCCTGAGTGAACCAGTTAGTTACATCTGCCGAAATAAAGGTATTGATATTCATACGTTCAAACTTATCACGATCGGACACCAATACACCGTCATTCGAAGTATATCCACCCGAAATACGATAACGCAGTTTGTCCGTACCTCCTGAAGCGGAAATATTATGAGTCATCTGGAAACTGGTCTCCATAAAGTTCTTATAGAGATCTTTTTCATTCAAATAGTATGGTACACCGGATTCATCCATATAAATACCGTCTCCCACCGTATTGAAAGCAGAAGGGTTCTTCTGGTATTCACTCAGATATTCCATCCATTTGCTGACACTTGGCGAACCGAGCGACCAATAGGCATCTGAATATCCACAATCCAGATAAGCTTGCAGATAGTCCATCAGCGGAGCCTGTTTAGGCAGATTGACAGCTGTTCCGAAAGCAAAGTTATTGTTGTAATTCAATGAGAACTTAGCAGCACCTTTAGGGCGTTTAGTCGTAACGACAATTACACCACCGGCTGCACGTGCACCATAGATAGCTGCTGAAGCTGCATCCTTCAGTACACTGATTGACTCGATATCTTCGGGGTTTACCATATCGAGGTCACCTTCCACATTATCAATCAATACGAGTGGCTTAATGGTGTTTCCGTATGAACCGTCCGAGTTCTTGACACCCACCGAATAGGCTCCACGAATCTGGAACGACTTGCTGGTTCCGGGAGCATTACCTCCATTAGATACAAACAGTCCCGGCACGCTCCCTGAAGAGCATCAGATGCATTCAAGATAGGACGGTCACCCAGTACCTCATCCATTTTCACAGAAGATACGGCTCCGGTCAGATTCGCTTTCTTCTGCGAACCATAACCTACTACCACTACTTCTTCCAGCGCCTGGGTATCATCCATCATAACCACTTTCAGTGAGGTTTGATTAGTTATCTTAATATTTTGTGTTATGTATCCTATATACGAAATACTGATCACAGCATTAGGATGGACCGAAAGAGAGAATTTACCATTGATATCGGTAATCGTACCATTGGAAGGGTTTCCTTTTTCTAAAACAGTAGCACCAATAATAGGTTCACCGACAGCATCGGTCAGTGTACCGGTAATCTTCCTTGCTTGCTGAACAGCAGCTACAGACTGGTTCTCATAAGTCTCTAAAGACGTAGCGAACACATAGTTCGGAGAGAGCAGGCCGGCAGAAATGCCAAGTCCTATCAGAACTTAAAATGACATGAAAGGATTACTTTTCTTTTTATATTACTTTATCATTTATATTAGGCGGAAAAACAAATCAATAAAAGAATTATTTTATATTATTTTTTAGTATTGTTTATTGTATTTATAAAAAATACAGTTAACTTTGTCTTCGAAAGTTAAATCTAATACAGGTAGAAAAGTAGGATCAAGAGGGTAAACAGACACATATAGAAGTCTTCTCAATTAGTCCTATCCCACTATCTAAAAACCAATTAAATATTAATACTTATGAGAAAATGCTCTCCAATTTCCCCTAACTCCTTTCGGAAAGTCTGATAGAACTTAGAGTAGAGTACTCATTTTACTATTAATTTTAATACTTTTCTCCATCCCTGACTATTCTCAAACTTATTTCTTTACATTTAGAAAGTGAAACCCATATTTATAACCTGAATATCCCGGTGGATCAATAGTACTAAATAGAAATATCAGCATATCAAACATCATGAACCATAGGACGTTATACACAAATTCCTGACGGAGCAACGCTCTATCAGGAATTGATGTATAATAGACCTATATATGTAATGATTACTTTTCTTTCATCGCTTCGTAAATCGTTTCTTGAATTTTTTCCCTAATCTCAAGTTTAGATAATTTGTTCACCCAAGCATCGGGATAGGTACGATTACTAAGAAATACATAAATCAAGCCATTGTCGGGATCTACCCAGGCACAAGTTCCTGTAAATCCGGTATGCCCATAAACAGTAACCGGAACAGAAGCAGCGCACGGACTTTTACTTTCATTCACCACATCCGGCTTATCAAAACCTAAACCGCGACGGCTGATTTTAGACTTTTCGGTAGTGAATAGAGCACAAGTTTCCTTGCTGAGATAACGTCTTCCATCCAACTCACCTCCATTGAGCAACATCTGATAAATACGTCCGACTTCACGAGCATTAGAGAAAAGCCCCGCATTACCCGAAATTCCCCCCTGGAAAGCAGCCGACTCATCATGGACAAATCCCTGCAAAGTAGTCTTACGCAGGAAACGGTCTACTGCAGAAGGTACTACCTCTTTTTTATCGAAGTAACGCAACGGCAGATAGGCAGTATGTTCCAATCCCATCGGCTGATAGAACTCTTGCCATAAATATTCATCCATCGATTTTCCGCTAAGCTCCTCTGCAAGCATCTGCAACAAGATAAACCCGACATCACTATAACGATAACTCTTGTCTTTTAACGGTGCTTCGGCTATTTTCTTCCGTATCTCTTCACGGAACGACCGGTTCAACCATAAACTGTCACAAACCTGAAGAGTATAATCACCGTTCTTCTCTTTAGACGTCATCCCCTTATTAAACCGGAATCTTGGATTTCCCCAGGTACGGACACCCAACCGTACCGTATGTAAGGCATCTTTCGACTGCTTGAACAGCGAACCTTTATAGCTTTTCCCGTCAATGGCCTCCTGATAGAAAAGCAGACCGGAAGGTAAGCCAGACTGATGCAAGAGCAATTCACGAATGGTCAGGTTCTCTTTATTCGTCTTGCGCAGGAAAGGCAGATAATCTGAAACTTTATCGGTCAGATTGAAACGACCTTTATCATAAAGCTTCATTATGGCCAACAACGTTCCTGTTGTTTTAGACAGAGAAGCCAAATCATAAATATCCGTCGGCTTCACTTTCTCGCTATTTGCATCTGTATGGTATCCGAAGCACCGGTCATACAAAGCTTTGCCATCCTTCATCACCAGAACCTGACAACCGGGATAAGCTCCCTCCTTGATTCCCTCCAAAGCAATCGTGTCGATACGGCGAAGCACTTCCGATTTCATTCCATATTCTTCGGGTACAAAGTGGAAAGGAGTATGCGGAGTAATCGTAACACCCGAACCGGTAGGAAACAATCCGCCAATACTGGCCGGCAGTCTTCCATCTGCCGTTGCTTTACCGAAAAGTAAATCAGCACACGTTCCTGAACGTCGTCACGAGAGGCATGAGCCAATACCACAGCCTCAGCAGCCGATACAGCCCGCTGTATCTGTAACATCGACTTAGCCGGCGTATAGAATACATATATTACAGGAGATTCCGGAGCAAACTTGGCGAAAAACGACTGATAGGGAGCAAGGCGCTGCTCTGTCACAGTAACGATAACACGCCGGTAAGCAGCAAGAGAGTCACGCAACTTTTGTTGCTCGGCTTCCGGCAGATCTTTACGCAATTGAAAACGGGCAAATGAAGTATACTTTTTCATTTTACGGTCAAAAGGCTCAATCTCTTCCGGTTTGCTACATTCAGTATGGCCGCCTCTTTCAGATCGGGATGCAAAGGCAATACATCATTTTTATTATTCAGCACAGTAATTGCAGCCAGATTCAGCCTGCTAATCAAATCACGTGTCTGAGGTGTATTAATACGGGTTCCCAATCCCGATAGTTTCACAAACGGTTTACGTTCCAGCCCCAAAATATATTTGTAAGTGAGTACTTTCCGACATTTTGCATTAATTTCTTCTTCCGGAAGTTCTCCTTTTTCCACCGCTTCCAATACAGCGTCCATTTCTTCTTTCAGCCTGCGGGGAGCCAGCACCATATCATTCCCGGCTTGCAAAGCTTGCAAACATACGCTCTTATTACCGGCAACTCCCTTCATAGCAAGGGCATCGGTAAAGATAAGTCCCTTAAATGCCAATTCCTCGGTCAGAAGTCCATAAACCACATTACGGGATAAGGATGAAGGCAAATCACCTATAGGCTCGATGACAGGTACCTGCAAGTGTCCTACCATCATACCACTGACCCCGGCACGAATAGCTTCTTTAAAAGGATACAGTTCAACACTGTCCAGGCGCTCACGCGTAAATGGTAACACAGGCAGTGCCTTATGAGAATCCACGTCCGTATCACCATGTCCCGGAAAATGCTTGCAGACAGAAAGGACTTTACCACTCTCCAGCCCCGAAGCGTAAGCAATCACCTTATCGGCCACTTTCACCGGATCTTCACCAAACGAACGGGTATTGATGACCGGATTGTCCGGATTGATATTCACATCTGCCACCGGAGCAAAATTGACTTGCACTCCCATCTCACGACACTGTCGGGCCATCTCCCGCCCATATTCATAAATCAAACGGTTGTCTTGGATACATCCTAATACCATGTTTCTCGGAAAGACAGGAGTACCACGCAAACGCATGGAAAGCCCCCATTCACCATCAAAGGTAATCAGCAGCGGACAGCGGGCCATCCGTTGCGCTTCGTTGGTCAATGTAGCCTGATTCTGTATCTTTCCGCCGGAAAAAAGTAATCCACCGACTTTATAAGTATGAACCGCATCACGCAACAACTGCATATTACGCTTGGTCTGCACGGGCGCAATGGTGTAAATAAACAATTGCCCCACCTTCTCTCTCAGATTCATCCGATTGTAGACAGAATCTACCCAGTGACGGCACTTTTCATCCTGGGAAGCCTGATAAAGCAACAAAGGTTCTATAGGAGCAGACATACCGGGAGGAGTATGAAAAACCTCACGGACAGGGGCATCCATAGAAGCAGGAACTTTCGCTCCTACTCCCAAAAGCGCTGATACAACTAAACCAGCCAATAAATATCTTCTTTTCATTTTATATTGTAAAAAGCCATTCACTTCCACTATTCCGGTGTATATAACGACTGATAAATCACTTCCTGGATTGCTTGTCGTATCTTCATGCTGTTCAGCTTTCCATTCCAGGCATCGGGACAAAGACGATTACTCAGGAAGATATAGACCAGGTCGTTCTCCGGATCAACCCAAGCACAAGTACCCGTAAAGCCGGTATGCCCATAAACAGAAGCCGGAGCCGAAGATGCACAGGCATTTGCCTTCGGATCCTTCAGATTAGGTTTGTCATACCCCAGTCCACGATGACTGACAGCTGATTTCTCCGTAGTAAATATACGACAGGTTTCCGGCCGAAGATAGCGTTTTCCATCCAGTTCACCCTCATTCAGAATCATCTGATAGATTTTTCCCAACTCTTGGGCCGTTGAAAACAATCCGGCATTGCCACTTACGCCTCCCATAAAGGCGGCAGCTTCATCATGCACATATCCGCAAAGATCCTGCCGACGTAAGTAATCATTGGCAGCAGTCGGCATAATATCCGCTTTCTTATAACGGTTTAAAGGTTGGAACAATGTATGTTCCAATCCCATAGGCCGATAAAACTCTGAAACTAAATAAGCATCGAGTATCTTGCCGGTAACGGCTTCCACCACCTGTTGCAACAGGATAAATCCGATATCACTATATACAAAACGTTTACGGTCGAGTTCCGACTGCGCAATACTCTTCATCATCGCAGCTTTAAATTTCTTGTCCAGCCACAATCCATCGGCTATCTGCAACGTATGCCCGGAGGTTTTTGTTGCAGAAACCAATCCTTTCTTAAACTTGAAATCGGAACAGGCATAAGTATATTCTCCCATACGGGTATGGTGCCACTCGTCTACAAATCCTTGTGTAAAAGGACCGGTCACCGAGTATTCATCGATTGCATCACGATAAAAACGAATATAAGGCACCAGTCCGGATTCATGTAACAACAGTTCCCTGATTGTGATATTCTTTTTGTTCGTAGCCCGCAAAGCAGGCACGTATTTAGAGACAGCATCTGTCAACTCGATCCGTCCCTGATCATAGAGTTTCATCACGGCCAGCAGTGTGGCACTGGTTTTAGTCAATGAAGCGAGATCGAAAAGGTCGGTCGCCCGTACCGGAGTAGTGTCTGTTACAGAGTGAGTGCCGAAACATTTATCATATACCGGTTGTCCATGCCGCAATACCAACACCTGGCATCCGGGAAAGGCTTTCGCCGCCAGCCCGGCAGTTACCACCGAGTCTATCCGGTGGAGTCTGTATGATTTCAAACCATAATCTTCGGGTGCTATGCCCGCTGGGCTACCGGATATCACATCTACACCGGAACCGGCTGCAAATGTATTGCCGATACGCATGGATAAACGTCCCGTTGCCGAAGCTTTGCCCAACACCACATCGGCTACATAGCGTTGCAAATCCTCCTCACCGGAATGTGCCAGGACAACAGCAGCCGAACGGGCGGCAGCCTCTTCAAGCGACGCCAGTGCCCGATAGGAAGTAAAGAAAGCGTAGACCACAGGAGCTTGGGGCCTGAACCCGGCAAAAAACGAACGATACTCACCCGCTTCTTTATCCTGCACCGTTATACAGACAACCACCCTCCGATAGTTTCCCAGTTCTTTCACTATCTTCCGCCGCTCTTCTTCCCCGGTATTTTTATCCATCCGGAATGTTTTTAATGGTAATTCACTACGTAACCCCTCGATGAAAGAAGCATCGCTGCCTTCATCTCCACTGTTAATACGGCTATCTCACCCTTTGTTGCAGTAAGAGGAAGGATCTGAAAATAATTCCCAAGTACAGTCACTGCCGACGTACGCAGCTTGGTTACCAAAGCCTGCGCTTCAGGAGTATGAATACGGTCACTCAATCCGTCTACCGGAATCATCGGTCGCCTGCTTAATCCCAAACGATATTTATACGCCAGAATTCTACGGCATTTCGCATCTATTTCTTCCATCGTGAGACGTCCGTCTTTTATGGCTTGCACCACACTCTCTTGTGCTTTTTCTACATTTTGCTGTACCAGCACCATATCATTACCGGCCTTCAGAGCCTTCACTGTTACATCCGATTCGGCAGCTACTCCTTTCATGGCGAGCGCATCGGTAAATACCAATCCATTGAATCCCAACTCTCCTCTCAATAGATCCGTCACAATGCTATGTGACAATGAAGAAGGGGTAATCCGGTCAGGTTCTAAGGCCGGCACTTGTAAGTGTCCCACCATCACACCTCCCAATCCTGCCTGAATGGCTTCTTTAAAAGGATACAGTTCCACACTGTCCAGCCGTGCACGATTATAATAAACGGCAGGCAATGCCTGGTGTGAGTCGACATCCGTGTCACCATGTCCCGGGAAATGCTTGGAGACAGACAAAATGCCACCGGTCTCCAATCCACGCCCATAAGCTATTACTTTCTCAGCCACAGTTTTCGGATTTTCACCAAACGAACGGACATGGATGACCGGATTTTCAGGATTGGTATTAACATCCGCATCCGGAGCAAAATTAACGTGCGCACCTATCTCACGAAGCTCACGCGCCACTTCCTGCCCATAAGCCTCAATCAAGGTATTGTCGCTGATACAGCCCAATGCCGCATTACGTGGAAACACCGGTGTATTTTCCAATCGCATGGCGAGTCCCCACTCACCATCAAAGGTAATCATTAATGGAATTTTCGACTGGCGTTGCGCATAGTTGGTCAGGTTTGCCTGATCTTCTACTGTTCCTTCAGAGTACAGAAAGGCCCCTACTTTGAACTTGCGGGTCAGTTTGCCCACTAGCTTTTCAGTATCTTTATCTGCTCGTGGAGCCAGGGTATAAACAAATAATTGCCCGACTTTATCTTTCAGTTTCATACGGGAGAGCGTCTGCTCTACCCATTCTTTGCAATGTGTATCTTCCTGTACAGGCAGAAGTCCTGCAGCTTGTTGTGCCCACAAAGTGCCTGCACTCAGCAGAAACACAACTGTTAGTAGTTGTTTTAGCATAGTTTGTCTGGGAGGTATTTCATAGACGGTATTTCAGGAATCCGCCACAGATTTTTACAACGTCCTCTTATTTCTTTTTTTCAAGTGTTAAGTCCATCTGCCTACATAGATACCACTCTTACCGGTATGCATCAGCGACACATTCTTGCCATCCATATTGAGGAGAGTCTTGGGACCTTTCATGAATGTATGCGAATGGCCTCCGAGAACAACATCGATATTACGTGTTTTAGGGATCAACTGATTCTCGTCATACTGCACACCCAGATGAGAAAGACAAACCACTACGTCACATCCCTCTTTTTCTTTCAGGACAGCAGCCACTTCGTTCGCTACAGTTACCGGATCATTGTAAACCACTCCTACACACTTATTGGCTTGTACCATGCTTCAAGCTGGCAACCCAATCCCAAAACTCCGATCTTGACACCGTCTCTTTCAAAGACGACATACGGTTTCACCAAGTCTTTAAGCACCGTAGCACTTACATCATAATTAGCGCAAACCACCGGAAAATCAGCCATCCGGAATAAACGGGCCATATTATCCAGATCAAAATCAAATTCGTGATTACCAATAGTCATGGCATCATACTTCATTTCGTTCATCATCTTCACTTCGACTTCACCCTGGAACATATTATAATAAGGTGTCCCCTGCGAAATATCTCCGCAATCGAACAATAACATATCGGGATGCTCTTTGCGGAACTCCTTCACAAATGTGGCACGACGTACGAATCCGCCTTTATCATAATTCCGGTCACCTTCCTGATTGATAGGTTCCAGGCGGCTATGCACATCACTGGTCTGCAGAAGAATCAGCTTTTTATCCTGCTGCCCAAATGCAGAAAAAGAAATAAAGAGAATAAAAAAGAAAGTTAGAAGTGTCTTTTCCTTGGAAAAGAACGTATGTTTTTTATTGATTGGGAATATCATAATTTACTGGATTTTATCGTTTTATAATCTATAACGTTTTTATTTCACAGTGATTCTGCCATCCAGTGCCGAAGTGATCTTCTTTCCGGCAGCAGTCTGCTGTCTCACGTAATCAAGAAAAAGCCCGCGTAACGTGGCTCCCTCGGGACACACACGATCATCAGCCTGCAAGAAAGCCTCCATACTTCCATTACCGTCAGCCAGATAATCGATTGTCGCCACGGTATACAGCTTATTGTCATCGATCGGCTGGCCGCCCACCGTAGCATTCAGTAATTTTCCATCCTTGGTAATTTCCATCCGGATACCGCTCACCCCTTCTCCTTTCAACGATGCAATGCTTGTGAGCAATGCTTTCAGGTGTGTTCCTTTCATCTTCATTACACAAAGCGAATTTTCGAATGGCAATATCTCATATACCGTTCCCACCGTAATATCTCCGGCAGGCAAAATATTACGCAATCCTCCCATATTCACCAGTCCCATGTCTGCCGGCTTGTCCTGCACCTTGGTTGCAGCCTGACGCAATACTTCCGCTACAAGATTAGAAAGCAAGCTCTCGGGATGTCCTTTGTCCATCTTCTGCTCGCTGCTGCCAATCACCTCATACATCATGTTGTCTATTTTTTCTTTATAAGGCTTTAATATTGCCACGGCATCTGCATCGGGATGGGTGTCCCATTTGGCGTCAATGTCAATCATCCTTCCCTCTACTTTGGCAATCTGGTAATCGGTTTTTGCCATCTCATGCGTCGACTGACAAGAACTAAATGTCAGCAACCCCGCCAGAATGAATCCTGAAATAATCTTTGCGTAATTTTGTTTCATATCCTTAAGTACTTAATAATGCTACAAATATACAAAAACATTTGGCTATCCGGCAAATAATTCGTTACTTTGCACCGCTTTCGCGCAATCGCTGTCAGGAGAGAGTTGCCTGGTATGTTGCGTTGTAACGATAAAACAATTTAATAATAAACAACAATGGATTTAATTAAAATTGCAGAAGAAGCATTCGCTACCGGAAAACAGCACCCGAGCTTCAAAGCAGGAGACACTGTAACAGTAGCATATCGTATTATCGAAGGTAACAAAGAGCGTGTACAGTTGTACCGCGGTGTTGTTATCAAAATTGCAGGTCACGGAGAAAAGAAACGTTTTACTGTACGTAAAATGTCAGGAACCGTAGGCGTAGAAAGAATTTTCCCGATCGAATCACCGGCTATCGACAGCATTGAAGTGAACAAGGTTGGTAAAGTACGTCGCGCTAAACTGTACTACCTGCGTGCTCTTACCGGCAAAAAAGCTAGAATCAAAGAAAAAAGAGTTAACGGCTAATCAGCTGCTCTCCGATTCGAGATAAAAGATGGGAATCTGACGGCAAGTACTTTCCTTACTTTTTTCATTCGTTT
>ENA-OQIG01000334-OQIG01000334.1-human-gut-metagenome-genome-assembly--contig:-NODE-334-length-28068-cov-3.285029_pt1 | contig 28068 bp, 31 predicted proteins | sample MGYA00242576_ERZ504741 | MGnify/ENA primary metagenome ERZ504741 (study PRJEB26092, sample SAMD00036436) | human gut metagenome | host: Homo sapiens | study: EMG produced TPA metagenomics assembly of... | reverse complement strand
CTCATACGCAAGTAGTAAGACCCCTTGAAGACGACGAGGTAGATAGGTCAGAGGTGGAAGTGCAGTAATGCATGGAGCTGACTGATACTAATCGGTCGAGGGCTTGACCAATAAGGTTTAGGGAAAAACAACAAAAGTTGTAAGTATTCGGAAAATCAACAGTTCAATATGTGGTTTTGAAGGTATGTATCAAAATTAAATATCTTTTTAAAATGCGCGAGTGGCTCAGGGGTGGAGCACCACCTTGCCAAGGTGGGGGCCGCGGGTTCGAATCCCGTCTCGCGCTTTTTTATTATATAATCCGGAGTCTTAAGTTACAAGATTTCCGGCTTTTTTTGTATTGTCTTATCTATTGATATTTTCTATTATTTCTAGTACTATTAAAAAAGTAACCAATTGCAATGATGGTAACAGGGGAGACAGAAGATATGAAAAGCTTTATTTATGTGAAGATAAGATTTATAGGTGTATTATTTTTACTTATTTTATTTAACAGTATTACGGTATTTGCTGCTGGTAATGAAGAATATTTCCGATCCGTATTTGACCCGGACTATTATTATAACCAGTACCGGATCTGCAGGGACAATTAGGTAATGACAGTGAAGCCTTATTTCATCATTTTATGACGATCGGGGTAAGAGAAGGTAGATCAGGAAATGCAGAATTTAATTTACGGGCCTATGTGTTACATAACAGAGATCTGCTGGATTATTATAAAACAGATCTGTCAGCTTATTGTAAACATTATATGGAAATTGGAAAGGCGGAAGGAAGAACCTGCCTGTCGACAGGAGATGAACAAGGTCTGATCGGTACCTATTCGACCCATTATGATACAACCGTACCAAGGGCCGTAAATATAGGAATAGCAGTAGAACGGTTAAACGGAACGGTTATACAGCCGGGACAGCTTTTTTCTTACAGTCAGACGCTGTTACCGAGAATACCGGAAAATGGATACGTTATGGCGCCTGCGATCGGCCGCTATGAATACGGCGGTGGTATCTGTCAGGTATCGTCCACGCTTTATGCTGCCATGTGTGATGCCCTGCTCCCAGTTATAGAGCGCTATCCACATTCTTCCCATGTCTCCTACATCCCGGTGGGAATGGATGCCACTATATCAGAAGCAGGCGGCAAGGATCTGAAATTTATAAATATTGGTCAGGATCCTTTAAAGATCGTAGCAGAAACTAACGAAGGTACAATGACCGTTTCTATTTATTTAGTGTCAAAAGAGACGCTGGAAACAGTGATGTGTTTGCAGTAACCGACAATGATTCCTGGGAAGAGTGGTCCGGAAAAATTTATCCGCAGATCCGGCATATTATAATTTCACCATCAAAGGGGCAAGTAAAGAAAAGTATAAGATCGTTGTTGATGGAATGACTACCTATCAGTTTATCAATGTAGATGGTGAATGGTATTATGATGTAAATGCAGATGGTGAAATAGATGAAGCTGAGATGGATAAGAGAGATATTGAAAGTTCATACTATTATCCAGAGATTATATCTTAAGTGACGGCAGAGTTGCCATGCAGATGGAGATCACTTTGAATTATACAGAGGAAGATGATGTAAATACTTATTATGGATGGCCTGCAAAAGGCAGTTTAGCAATCAATATTTTCTACACTAGAAAATAATTTTTCATTTGGATTATTGTTATAAAACATATCTGAAGTTAAAAGCGGGATCAGAAACTATCTTCTGGTCCTGCTTTTTTTGAAGTATCGGATTATTTATGATCTCTCCAATCCCCCATTCGCCAATTACCATTATTTTTGCTATAATAAGAAAAGATTACGTGAACGGAGACAGCATGTTACGTATTGGAGAAATGTGGAGGAAAACAAATGAACATAAAGAAGATCGTATGCATCACAGCCCTTGCATCCCTGGCGATGACAGGTACGGCCTTTGCGGGTACCTGGAAAGGGGGAGAAGGGGAAAATCAGAATAAATGGTGGTATGATAACGGCAACGGAAGCTATCCTTCAAACTGCTGGCAGTGGATCGATGGAAATGGGGATGGGACAGCGGAAAGTTATTATTTCGATCATAATGGCTGGCTGCTGACAGATACTACAACACCGGATGGCTATACAGTGAATGCAAGCGGTGCCTGGGTGCAGAATGGTGTTGTCCAAACTAAAAAAACAGGACAGGCTGTAAATGAAGCAAAGATCAACGTAAATGCCAATCCCATTGATTATGAGGGGATTTATAGTTACAGTGGAGCTGCATCCTACGTTTACAATGAACAGACCCGGCAATATGTGCTGTGCGGGATAACAGAGGGAAATTCCTGGGATGAATGGCTGGAGAAGATCTATCCGTCCAAGCCTACATATGAGGAATTTGCCATCAAAAAAACAGATGTGGACAGATACCGTTTTGTAGATAAGGTGAGAACTACCTATCGCTTTATCCGGGATGATGGGGAATGGTATTATGATATTAATTCAGACGGCCGTATTGATGAATATGAACGGGACCGGAAAAATGAACTGGAAAGATCTTATAATTACCCGGAAATTGAGTTTCTGGAAGATGGCCGGATCATGATGAACACAGAAAGATATCTGGATTATACAGGCAGTGATGGAAGCACAAGCAGCGTTATGGCTGGCCATCTCAGGGCAAGTTTTTATTAAAGACAGAGATCTATTATACCAGGAGATAGCTGGGAAATACTGGAAGATAAGTTTTGCATCCCTCTTGTCACCGCCATTCATTTGTATTATAATATCCAGAATGGTTTTAAGATGTCCTCTCGGAGTCTTTCATGCACCTGCTCAGGCACAGAAAGATCCCGAGAGAACATGATGCATATTTGGAGGAAATGAAAATGAAATTTGCAAAAAGGATGGATCGGTTTGGAGAGGGAATTTTTTCCAGACTGGCTGAGATCAAGAATAAAAGGATCAGTGAAGGAAAAGAAGTGATCGATCTAAGTATCGGTGCGCCAAACATTCCACCGGCAGAGCATATCCGCAAGGCACTTTGCGAGGAAGCTATGAAGCCGGAGAATTATGTTTACGCCATCAGCGATACCAAAAAGCTGTTAGATACAGTGGCAGACTGGTATAAGAGAAGATATGATGTGGAACTGGATCCGGATACAGAGATTTGTTCCCTTTTAGGTTCCCAGGAAGGTCTGGCTCACATTGCCCTGTCTATTGCAGATGAGGGAGACATCGTTATGGTGCCGGATCCATGTTACCCAGTATTCGGAGATGGTCCGCAGATCGCAGGGGCAGAGCTTTATTATATGCCTCTTAAGAAAGAAAATGACTATATTATCCAGCTTCAGGACATCCCGGAAGAAGTGGCAAGAAAAGCAAAACTGATGGTCGTTTCTTATCCAAACAACCCGACTACCGCTATGGCTCCTGCGCAGTTTTACAGAGACCTGGTAGCATTTGCAAAGAAATACGATATCATTGTTCTCCATGATAATGCATACAGCGAGCTTGTATTTGATGGAAAGACCTGCGGAAGCTTTTTAAGTTACCCGGGCGCAAAAGAGATCGGTGTGGAATTTAATTCACTTTCCAAGACTTATGGCCTTGCAGGTGCAAGAATTGGTTTCTGCCTTGGAAATAAAGAGGTTGTAAAGCATCTTAAGATGTTAAAATCCAATATGGACTATGGCATGTTCCTGCCGATCCAGGCAGCAGCAGTAGCAGCTCTTACCGGCGATCAGGACTGTGTTTATGATACCATGAAAGCCTATGAGGCAAGAAGAGATATTCTCTGTGACGGTTTTCGCTCCATTGGCTGGGAAATGGACCGTCCGGTAGCAACTATGTTTGTATGGGCTCCGATCCCGAAGCAGTATAAGTCTTCAGAAGCTTTTGTTATGGATCTGGTAGAAAAGACAGGCGTTATGGTGACACCGGGAAGTGCTTTCGGACCATCCGGCGAAGGCTTTGTGCGTATGGCTCTGGTACAGGACCGTGAGGCATTAGAGCGTGCGATCCATGCAGTAGATGAAAGCGGAATTTTCTCAAAGGAGAATTCATGAAAACGTTCATGAAAAAATGGAAATGGAAGATCCTGATCCTGGTATATCTCTGCTTTATATATGGCAATTCTCTGACTCCTGCAGCTATTTCTTCTAAGGAGAGCGGATATTTTCTTGCGAAGATACAGGATTTCCTTGCAGGAGCGGGAATGGATGCCTGGTGGCTGACAGAGCATCTGGTGCGCAAAGCCGCCCATTTTACAGAATATGCAGGACTGGGATTTTTACTGGCGATGAATACAGGGGCTGGAATAGCGCCTGTATTTTGCCTTTTAAAAGGAAATGTGACGGCAGTACTTTTTATGCCTTTTGTAGATGAAACCATACAGCTGTTTGTAGAAGGCAGGTCCGGTCAGATATCCGATGTGTGGCTGGATATGGCGGGAATTGTTACCGGGATCATGGTTACGGCAGGTTTCATGAAAATGACGGGCGCTTTGAAAACTGGCAGAAAAGCTGCAAAGGGAAAGGGCAGCGGAAACAGGAGCAGGAATAATGAATTATAAAGTGGTAATGGCTTATGACGGAAGCCGGTATAATGGCTGGCAGAAACAGGGGAATACAGATAAGACCATTCAGGGAAAATTAGAACAGATCCTTTTTAAGATGACCGGGGAAGAGATCGAAGTCCATGGTTCCGGCCGGACCGATGCAGGAGTCCATGCCAGGGGCCAGGTAGCAAATTTTCACATAGACTGGAAAAAACTGGAAGTCCAGGAGAAGCGGGAACTGGAAAAAAATGCCGGAAACCAGGCTGGACAGGGCTGTAAAAGGGAAAAATGTGGCGGAAAGAAAACGCCGGATCAGATCATGGAATATATCAATGAGTATCTGCCGGAGGATATTGCGGTTTTATCCTGTGAAGTGGCTCCGGAGCGTTTCCACAGCCGCCTTTCAGCAGTGAGAAAGACGTATTGCTATCAGCTGGAAATGGGACCGAAAAAAGATGTTTTTCAGAGAAATTATTATTATGGTCTGGGAGAACGGTTGGATGTTTCTGCATGAAGGCAGCAGCCGGTCTTCTTACAGGAACCCATGATTTTAAAAGTTTCTGCGGCAATAAGAAAATGAAGAAATCAACGGTACGTACCATTGAAAAAATAGAGTTTGAGCAGTCAGGAAGCCGCCTGCATATTTATTTTACAGGAAATGGATTTTACAGCAGATGGTACGTATCCTTACTGGCACGCTGATCGAAGTGGGACAGGGAAAATGTGCACCGGATAAGATAACAAGGATCCTGGACGCACAGGACCGGCAGGCAGCAGGACCAACTGCCCCGGCTCAGGGACTGTTCCTGGTAAATGTAGGGTATGAGGATAAGTGATGACTGATTTTTTAGTAAAATGTTTTGTGAAAGATCATGATAAAACAGAAGATCCCCAGGTGCGCACCCGGTATGGGATCCTGGCAAGTATTGTAGGCATCTGCTGCAATCTGCTTCTGTTTGCTTCCAAGCTGTTTATTGGCGTTCTGGTAAACAGTGTGTCCGTTATGGCAGATGCATTTAATAACTTATCCGATGCTGCATCGTCCATTATCGGTTTTATCGGTGTGCGTATGGCAGGAAAACCGGCTGACAGCGATCACCCTTTTGGGCATGGGCGGATTGAATATATTTCTGCTTTTATTGTGGCTTTCCTGGTTATTCAGGTGGGATTTTCCCTGTTTAAAACTTCTCTTGGAAAAGTGCTCCACCCGGAAGAAGTGTATTTTAAATGGATCTCCGTGCTGATCCTTCTTATTTCCGTAGGAGTGAAGTTCTGGCTGTCATTGTTTAACAGAAAACTGGGAAGCAGGATCAATTCCAAGGTGATGGAGGCAACGGCTGCAGATGCCATGGGAGATGTAATGACTACCAGTGCAGCCATTTTATCCCTTCTTGCTTTGAAATATTTAAACTGGAATATTGATGGCATTGTAGGTCTGGCAGTTTCCGTGGCTGTTATGTACGGCGGATTGAATATTGCAAAAGATACGTTGCGCCGCTGATCGGAGAAGCCATTGAACCGGAGGTTTATGAGGAAATATCCAATTTTGTAGAAGGCTATGAAGGAATACTGGAACCCATGACCTGATCGTTCACAATTATGGTCCGTCCCACAGTATGGCTTCTATCCATGCGGAAGTTCCAAGCAACTACGATCCGGAGTATTCCCATGAGATCATTGACCGGATCGAAAGGGATGCTGCAAAAAAATTTAACATGATGTTAGTGATCCACATGGACCGGTAGAGCGGGATAATAAACGTCTGGCCCAGTACCGCTCCCTGATCAGCCGGGTGCTTATGGATATTGATATCCGCCTGTCGTTCCATGATTTTCGCATAGTAGGGTCAGGCAAAAATGTGTGTCTGGTGTTCGATCTGGTGGTTCCAAGAGAATATAAAGCATCGGCAGTGGGAAGACTGAAAAACAGGATCAATAATGAAGTCAGCCGCCGGGAGCCGGGATGCCGCTGTTCCATCACAGCAGAAAACAGTTTTCGTTCAGAGAAACATGGATCGGAGAAATAGGCATTGCCGCCATTTTAGTCCTGGCAGAAGGATAATGGGAACTGGTATAATGGCAATGGAACTGGAAAACTGGATCTGTGACATGGCAAATGGAGATAAAGAAGGGCTGCGGCAGTTTTATGAGGAAACGGCCCGGTCTGTATACAGTTTTATTTTCTCAGTTTTAAAGGATCCACATGAGTCAGAAGATGTGATGCAGGAAACATTTCTGGCAGTGTGGGAACATGCAGGGGACTATGTTCCCTATGGAAAGCCGCTGGCGTGGGTATTTACCATTGCAAGGCGGCTTTGCTATATGCGTCTGCGGGAGAAAAAGCGGCAGGAAACTTTAGAAGACGGGGAGATCGATGATACCGGTGTGCCACAGCCACAGTTAGAACAGACAGCAGAGAGGACCGCTCTTTTACAGGCGTTAGACCAGTTAAATGAAACGGAACGGCAGATCGTGCTTTTGTATGCAGCTGCAGGGATGAAGCACCGGGAGATCGCCCAGGTCTTAAATATGCCCCAGGCAACGGAACTTCCAAATACAGCCGCTCTGTGAAGAAACTGCAGAAAATGTTATATGCGTCATAATTGCGAAAAATTTGCTGCAGGCCTGCCTTATGAACAGGAATAAAAACTTCGGTTAGCATTGCATTTTATATAGTATGCTGTTATAATAAGTAGTAATGAATACTACATGTTAGGATAATCGAACGACATGTTGGATAACCGGAGGATAGAAACATGACTTACAAGATCATTGGAGACAGCTGTCTTGATCTGACAGAAGAACTGAAAAGGGACCCGAGGTTTCAGATGGTACCGCTGACATTGCAGGTGGGGGCTGCACAGGTGGTAGATGATGAGACTTTTGATCAGAAAGCTTTCATCCGTATGGTGAAGGAGTGTCCGGAGTGCCCGAAAACTGCCTGCCCTTCCCCAGAGATCTTTAAAGAAGCATATGAGGCAGCAGATGCAGAGGCAGTATTTGTGATCACTCTTTCCAGCCATTTAAGCGGAAGTTATAATTCAGCTGCTCTTGCAAAGCAGCTGTATGAAGAAGAAATGAAGGAAAAAGGAATTACGTCTTCTAAAAAGATCGAAGTTTTAGATTCCGAGTCTGCATCAGCAGGACAGTTAGAGCAGGCCCTTTATATCAGGGATCTGTGTGAACAGGGATTAAACTTTGAAGAAGTAGTGGAAAAACTGAGAAAATTCCGTGACGAGATGCACACCTACTTTGTTCTTGAAAGCCTTGATACCTTACGCAAGAACGGCAGACTTTCCGGACTGCAGGCATTCTTTGCAACTGCCTTAAATATCAAGCCAGTTATGGGCGCTGACCATGGTGTGATCATCAAATTAGACCAGGCAAGAGGTATCAACAAGGTCTTCAGAGAATGTGCGATATTGCCATTAAAGAAGCAGGGGATACCACAGGAAAACGTGCAGTTGTATGCCATGTAAATAATCCTGAAAGAGGAGAGTACGTAAAGCAGGAACTGGCAAAGCGTGCATCTTTTAAGGAGATCGTTGTTACAAATGCAGCTGGCGTTGCTACCGTATATGCAAATGACGGTGGTATCGTGCTGGCAATTGGTTAATATTGGTAAACAGGAATAAAAAATGAACAGAAAAAAATGGATATGCACAGCGGCCGCTATTACAGGGCTGCTGTTGGCAGTTATAGCGGGTTTATCGATCCGGCATATGAAAAACAGTTCTTATGTAAGTGCCAGTGAGCTGGCGGGGCAGAAGAGCGGGTCAGTGTCTGAAAAACTGGAAGAAAATAGAAATGAAGACCTGGCAGAAAGCAGTGAAAGCAAAAATGGCCAGCCAGATGGTAAACAGGATCAGGAAAATGGTGCTGGTGCAGAAAAGAATGAGAACGGTGGAAATAGCAGCGCTGGACAGAACACGGATGAAGAAGCTGCCGAAAATGATAGCAGTACAGGTGAGTCAGAAAATGACAGCCAGGAGAGTAAGACTGAGTCTGAAGCAGAGCCAACGGATCAGCTGGTAAATCTGGTCTTTTCCGGTGACATTCTTTTATCAGATCATGTGATGAATGCCTATAAAAACGGAGGCATCCGCAGCGTACTGGACAGCCAGTTTCAGTCTGTGATCGATGAGTCGGATATTTTCATGGCAAATGAGGAATTTCCTTTCAGTACCCGGGGAACGCCGGCAGAGGATAAGCAGTTTACCTTCCGGGCGGCACCGTCTTTGACCTTTGTTTTTAAAGAGCTGGGGATCGATATTGTGACACTGGCAAATAATCATGCCATGGATTATGGGACAGATGCTTTACTGGATACCTGTGATACTTTGGATAAAGCCGGTATCAGGAGAGTAGGAGCAGGAAAGAACTTAGATGAGGCAAAAGCACCTGTTATTTTAGAAGCCCAGGGCAAAAAGATCGGCTTTCTGGGAGCATCCAGGGTAATACCGGTGGCTTCCTGGAATGCAACTTCTACAAAGCCGGGTATGTTTACTACCTATGATCCGAAAATACTGGTGGATGAGATAAAGAAGCTGAGAGAGCAGTGTGATTATCTGGTGGTATATGTCCACTGGGGCATTGAGCGCAGTGAAAGGCCGGAAGACTACCAGAGATCTCTTGGAAAGCAGTATATAGATGCCGGGGCAGATGTAGTCATTGGCAGTCATCCCCATGTGCTTCAGGGGGTGGAATATTATAAGGGAAAGCCGATCGTATACAGTCTGGGCAATTTCATTTTCGGAAGCAGTATCCCTAAGACGGCACTGCTTAAGGTGCAGTGGGATGGGCAGGCAAGCCAGCTTACCTTTGTGCCGGGAACGTCTTCCGCCGGATATACAAGAGTGCTTGAAAATGAAGCCCAGAAGCAGACTTTGCCTCTTATATGACAGGGATTTCCTATGGTGTTACCATTGAGGATGACGGAACGGTAGTGCCGCAGGGATAAGCGGGGACACATAACACTGTCCCTGCCATGCCCCACGTTCTTTAAAATGTTTATGCAGCTGATTTAAAACAAGCCGTTTGTTTCCGCTCCACAAAGGCGCGATCAGGAGATTTTTCGGTCCGTCACCGGTCATGCGGTGAATGGTGATCCGGGGCGGTAAAAGCGTGATACAGTCGATCACAAGATCGATATATTCTTCTATAGAAAACACATGAAAGGGATCTGTCTGGTAGACATCTGCCAGATCGGTCCCTTTTAATATATGGAGCAGCTGCAGCTTGATCCCGTCAATGGGCCGGTCTGCCAGATAGGTTACAGTTTCCTTCATCTGGTCTGTGGTTTCGCCGGGAAGTCCAAGGATCACATGGACGATCACAGTAATGTCGGCTTTTTTCAGCCGTTTTAAAGCATCCTCAAACACAGGAAGTTCATAACCTCTGCGGATAAAGCGGGCGGTTTTTTCATGGATCGTCTGAAGCCCAAGCTCCACCCAGACCGGTTTCTTACTGTTTAACTCTTTTAACAGGTCTATAATATCATCCCCCAGGCAGTCCGGCCTTGTGGCAATGGAAAGAGCAGCGATATCCGGGTGGCTGATGGCACGTTCAAACAGTGGTTTCAAATAAAAAACCGGTGCGTAGGTATTGGTAAAGGACTGAAAATAGGCGATATAATTGCAAGCTTCATCAGAGCCGGTCTTATTACTTACCCGTCCTTTGGCAGCTTCGATCTGATCCCATACATCTGTTTTCAGGCTTTCCGCAAAATCTCCGGAACCGCCTTCGCTGCAGAAAATGCATCCCCTGGTCCACAGGTGCCGTCCCGGTTGGGACAGGTAAGACCTGCATCCAGTGACAGTTTATATACTTTATGTCCAAATGTATGTTTCAGCTCCCAGTCCAGACTGTGATAGGGGCGGCCGTTCCAGTTGTGTTCCAGTTCCATGTACGACTCCTTAAAAATAATTCCGGTCTGCCTGCAGGGCAAAGCAGGGACCGTTGTCATGTGTATGTCCAGTTATAACAGAAAAAATGTCAGCTGTCCATGAAAGAATGTGCAATATCGAAAAATATTGTATTGTGACAGATGTTACTTTTGTGTTAGACTGATAATAGCATATCAGCAGAAAAAGGAGAGGGCAGCTATGAATGTATGTGAGACCATAAAACAGTTAAATAGTGAAAAAACAGATGCATTTATGCATGAACTTTATGGAAAAGGAGCAGCTGAAAACAAAGCAAGATATGAGAAGGTACTGAAAGGCTTTGAACAGGCGTTTGGCGACAGCAAAGAAGTCCTTCTTTTCTCATCACCGGGCCGTACAGAGATCAGCGGAAACCACACAGACCACAACCACGGCAAGGTGCTGGCCGGCAGTATCAACTTAGACTGTGTAGGCGCAGCTGCAAAGAATTATTCCAGCCATGTGCGGATCATCAGCGAAACCTATAATCAGGACATTACTATTGATTTAAATGATCTGGAGCCAAGTGCTAAGAAAGCAGGAACTGTTGATCTGATCAAAGGTATTTTAAAGGGATTTGAAACATCAGGCTACAGTGTTGGCGGCTTTAATGCTTATATTACCAGCAATGTGATCAGCGCAGCCGGTGTCAGTTCCTCCGCTTCTTTTGAAATGTTATTATGCTCCATGTTAAATGCATTTTTCAATGAAAGCCGTATGGACAATGTGGCTTATGCCCATATTGGAAAATTTGCGGAAAATAAATACTGGGACAAGGCATCAGGACTTCTTGACCAGATGGCATGTGCAGTAGGCGGCCTGATCACCATTGATTTTGTAGAGCCTATGACTCCGGTAGTACAGAAGATCGATTTTGATTTCAAGGCACAGAACCACAGTCTGATCATTGTCCAGACCGGAAAAGGCCATGCTGATCTGAGTGCTGAGTATTCTTCCATTCCGGAAGAGATGAAGAAGGTGGCAAAGTATTTCGGAAAAGATGTTTTAGCAGATCTCAGAAGAGAAGGTGATCCAGCATCTTCCTGAGATCCGGAAGTTTGCGGGAGACCGTGCGGTACTGCGTGCCCTTCATTTCTTTGAGGAAAACAAGAGAGTGGAAGCAGAGGTAGCAGCATTAAAAGAGGGCCGTTTTAATGATTTCCTGGAAAATATCACAGCATCCGGAAATTCTTCCTGGAAATGGCTGCAGAACTGCTTTACTACCAGCAATAACGCAGAACAGGGAATTACCGTTGCCCTTGCTTTAACAGAGCTGTTTATAGCCCAGAAGCAGAGAGGTGCCTGCCGTGTACACGGAGGCGGTTTCGCAGGTGTTATCATGGCAATGCTTCCAAATGACTGGTAGAAGAATATACAAAATATATGGAGAAATGCCTGGGAGAAGGCTGCGCTTATAATATGAGCATCCGGCCTTATGGCGCGATCTGCGTAAGTGATTATTTATAATGTGATACCAGAGTCAAAAACAAAGAGACATTTATACGAAATGGGCCGTCTGCGAAAACAGACGGCCTTGTTTGTTATCATGCGATCATATTCTTATTACTTATCATTTCTTGTGATAGCTGTCCAGTAATTTCTGTTTCGTCTGCCACAATTCATTAGAAAGATCTACATGAACGGTGTGTGGATTTACCAGACGTTTGGACTCATCCCATAAGGTATCCAGTTCTTCCTTACAGTATTTCTGGATATCCATTACCTTTGGTGATTCATAAACGCATTCGCCGTTTAAGAAGACTGGTACTAACAGCTCACGCATGGTGTAGCTGCCAGGTGCTAATAAGGTTTTCTTCCATGTTTCCTGTGGGTCAAAGAGGAGGAGAGAATTGTTAGTATCAAACTTCTCGCCTACCAGACAGATCAGATCTGCAATGATCTTGCCGTTTTCCTTGTCATAAATACGATAAATGGTCTTATTTCCAGGATTTGTGATCTTTTCAGCATTTTCAGATAATTTGATCTTTGGAATGAACTCACCGGTGGTCTTGTCCTTTACAGCAGCTAACTTGTAAACACCGCCAAAGGATGGGCAATCCTTCGCTGTGATCAGGTTGGTACCACGCCCCAGGAATTGATGGTAGCGCCCTGTACCTTTAAGCTGTCGATCAAATATTCATCCAGGTCATTGGAAGCGGAAATAACTGCATCCGGGAAGCCGGCTGCATCCAGCATTTTCTTCGCTTTCTTTGACAGATATGCCAGGTCACCGCTGTCTAAGCGGATACCGTAGAAGGTCAGCGGAATGCCAGCTTCTCTCATTTCCTTAAATACCTTGATGGCATTTGGAATACCGGATTTTAAGGTATCATAAGTATCTACTAACAGGATACATGCAGATGGGTACAGCTTTGCATAGGTACGGAAAGCGGTCAGCTCATCCGGGAAGCTCATGATCCAGCTGTGTGCATGGGTTCCTTTTACCGGAACATCAAACATCTTTCCGCAGAGTACATTGGAAGTACCGATACAGCCTGCGATCATGCAGCTCTTGCGCCGTAAGTACCGGCATCAGCTCCCTGGGCACGGCGGAGACCGAATTCCATAACGCCATCGCCCTTTGCAGCGTGGACAATACGCTCTGTTTTAGTTGCGATCAGACTCTGGTGGTTGATAATGGTAAGAAGTGCTGTTTCAACCAGCTGTGCCTGCATGATCGGTGCGATTACTTTAATTAAAGACTCTCTTGGGAATACAACGGTACCTTCCGGGATAGCGTAGATATCGCCTGTAAAACGGAAAGTACTAAGATACTCTAAGAAGTCTTCTGCAAATATATTTAAACTTCTTAAATATTCAATATCACTTTCGTCAAAATGGAGTCCTTTGATATATTCAATGGCCTGTTCCAGACCGGCACAAATGGCAAAACCATTTCCATGGGGATTGGTACGGTAGAACATATCGAAGATGACAGTTTCATTTGCGTCTTTTTCCTTAAAATAGCCCTGCATCATCGTCAGTTCATACAGGTCAGTGAGTAGTGTGAGATTTCTGTGATCCATAAGTTGGCTCCCTCCTGGTACACAGTCTTTGGTTTGAAATAAATGGCTGTGTGCGGTTGTTTGTAAAGTTTCCGTAACAATATAGCATATTTATGTAAAAAAAGGAACATATCGTTACAAATTTAACAATATTATATACACATGACAAGACAAGTGTTCTGACAGAGCGAAATAAAATGCCTATTTCCTCCGTCCAAGCTGCCAGAAAGCCACAGCACTGGCTGCTGCCACATTCAGGGAGTCTACTCCGTGGAACATAGGAATGAGAACGGTGTAGTCGCAGGCTGCAATAGTAGCATCTTTCAGGCCTTCGCCTTCTGTGCCAAGGACAATAGCCAGCTTTTCATGGGAAGTTAAAACAGGATCGTCAATGGATACAGAGTCGGTTTTTAATGCCATAGCAGCAGTTTTAAAGCCCAAAGCTTTTAAGGTATCCATGGAAGCATCCGGCCAGGAATTTTTGGGAAGAATGGTCCATGGGATCTGGAATACAGTTCCCATGCTCACACGGGAGGCGCGGCGGTATAATGGATCAGCGCAGCATGGGTGAGAAGTACAGCGTCCATGCCAAGGGCAGCAGCAGAACGGATAATGCTCCTACATTAGTTGGGTTTACTACATCTTCTAAAATAGCAATGCGGTTTGCATGTTTACATATATCTTCTACAGAAGGAAGGACATTGCGCTTCATGGCGCAGAGCATGCCACGGGTCAGTGCAAAGCCGGTGAGTTTTGTAAGTACATTGTATTCAGCGGTAAATACCGGTACATCCGGGTATTTTTCAAGAAGCTGTCTGGTTTCGCCAGCGTCAGCTGCGACCAGCCGTTTTTCTGCAAGAAAAGAAATAGGAGCATATCCTGCATTTAATGCCCGTTCAATTACCTTAGGGCTTTCTGCAATAAATACGCCGGGAGCTGGTTCAAAATAGTGGAGAAGCTGGGCTTCGTTGAAGCGGGCGTAGATGTCAAGCTCCGGGGCGTTAAAGTCTGTTATTTCAATTTCATTTAATTTCATAAAAATAAGTCCTTTAATGGGTGATATGTAGTTTAGTGATATATCATTTCCGCGATCGCGGGAAAATATATCTGTTTTCTAGTATAGAGGAAATGTATATTCTTGGCAACCGGACATAGTTACATGGTTTCAGGAAAAATGGTTATTCTAAATCTATCAAAGAATTATCAAAAATTTATTAGTGCAAAGGAGACCAGATCCATGGAAAATAAAATGTTCTGTTACCAGTGTCAGGAAACAGCCAACTGCACTGGCTGTACTTTAACCGGCGTCTGTGGCAAAAATCCCCAGGTTGCGGCAGCTCAGGATCTTTTGGTGTATGTGACAAAGGGGTATTGTGAGGTAACAACCAGACTGCGTAAGGAAGGCACGAATATCAGTGATGCTGAAAACCGCATGGTGGTAATGAACCTGTTTATGACCATTACAAATGCTAATTTTGATAAAGAGGCCATTGAGAACCGGATCCATGACACTCTTCATGTGAAAAAAGAATTATTAAAGAAGGTAAAAGATACCTCCGGGCTTTCTGAGGCTGCTTTGTGGGACGGAAGCGGGGACTGGGAGGTGATCGCCGGAAAAGTGGGAGTTCTTTCCAATCCAGATGAGGATATCCGAGCCTTCAGCAGTTGATCACCTATGGCATCAAGGGACTTTGCGCTTATACCAAACATGCCAATGCCCTGATGCATACAGATCCAAAGCTGGATGCGTTTATACAGGAAACTCTGGCAAAGACATTGGATAATAGCTTGTCGGCAGAGGAATTAGTGGCGTTGACCTTAAAAACAGGAGAATACGGTGTAAAGGGAATGGCCATGTTAGATGCTGCCAATACCGGGGCTTATGGAGATCCAGAGATCACAGCAGTGAATATCGGTGTAAGAAAAAATCCGGGCATTCTGGTTTCCGGTCATGACCTGCGGGACCTGGAAATGCTTTTGGAGCAGACAAAAGGAACAGGCGTGGATGTGTATACCCATTCAGAAATGCTTCCTGCCTGCAGTTATCCGGCCTTTAAGAAATATCCCCATTTTGTGGGGAATTATGGCAATGCCTGGTGGCAGCAGAAAGAAGAATTTGAGTCATTTAACGGGCCGATCCTTATGACCACTAACTGTATCGTGCCGCCAAAAGCCAGTTATAAAGACCGTCTTTACACCACCGGTGCAGCAGGATATCCGGGCTGTACCTATATTCCAGGGGGCTTAGGAGAAAAGAAGGATTTTTCCCAGATCATAGAACAGGCAAAGAAATGTCCGCCGCCTAAAGAACTGGAATTTGGTACGATCCAGGTGCTTTGCCCATGCCAGGTGATCGCGCTGGCAGATAAAGTAGTGGCAGCGGTAAAGTCCGGGAAAATAAAGAAATTCGTAGTCATGGCGGGCTGTGACGGACGCATGAAGAGCCGTGAATATTATACAGAATTTGCCAAAGCACTGCCAAAAGATACCGTGATCCTCACAGCAGCTGCGCCAAGTACCGCTACAATAAATTAAAACTGGGAGACATTGACGGCATCCCAAGGATCCTGGATGCAGGTCAGTGCAACGACTCCTATTCCCTGGCAGTGATCGCCATGAAGCTTCAGGAGGTATTTGGTCTGGATGATATCAACGACCTTCCTATTGTTTATAACATCGCCTGGTATGAGCAGAAAGCCGTGATCGTTTTCCTGCGCTGTTGTCCTTAGGTATTAAAAATATCACTTAGGTCCAACGCTGCCTGCGTTCCTGTCCCCGGCGGTGTTGAAAGTGCTGGTGGAGAAGTTTCATATTGCGGGAATCACGACGGTGGAAGAGGATATGAAGTTGTTTTTTGGATAGATACCGTGTATTTTTAAAGTTTTCTCCTCAGTTTAGCCGTTGACATTTCCATCCCCAGTCATTATAATGTAACTGTTATAATGAAAGTTATAAAAGAAAAGCCAAGAAGGAGACAGTATCCTTTCCAAACATCACAGAGAGCCGGTGCAGGTGGGAATCCGGTATTAGTAGGAAAGAGGAGAAGATCACTCCGGAGCTGCCAGCTGAAGTTTTAAGTAGGCCGGGCCGCATTTCCTGCGTTAAGGGAACTCATATGATGGTATGCAGTAACAGGTGGTTGAACGAATCTAAGCTTTCGTCCTTTTACGGGGATGGAAGCTTTTTCTTTTTTATGGTGATGCACCGTCAGGTGACAGATCCATGTATTGAAAATTCAGGGCGCTGACCTTGAAAAGTACCTGTGAGACATTCTTCAAATTTAGAAATGGAGGAAAAGCAAGGATGTATGACAAAGTCCCCACAGACCTTAAGTTTGTGGAAAGAGAAAAAGAAGTCGAAAAGTTCTGGGAAGATGAACACATTTTTGAGAAGAGTATTAAGATGCGTGAAGGCTGCCAGCCATATGTATTCTATGATGGACCGCCAACCGCAAACGGTAAGCCACATATCGGCCATGTTGAGACCCGTGTAATCAAGGATATGATCCCGAGATTTCGCGCTATGAAGGGCTATATGGTTCCAAGAAAGGCCGGCTGGGATACTCACGGACTTCCTGTAGAACTGGAAGTAGAAAAGAAGTTAGGCCTTGACGGAAAGGACCAGATCGAAAAATACGGTCTGGAGCCATTTATCAAGCAGTGTAAGGAAAGTGTCTGGAAATACAAGGGCATGTGGGAAGATTTCTCCGGCACTGTTGGTTTCTGGGCTGATATGGACAACCCATATGTTACCTACCACAATTCCTTTATTGAGTCTGAATGGTGGGCATTAAAGCAGATCTGGGATAAAGGCCTGTTATACAAGGGCTTTAAGGTAGTTCCTTATTGCCCACGCTGCGGTACCCCGCTTTCCTCCCACGAGGTAGCGCAGGGATACAAGGACGTAAAAGAGCGTTCTGCAGTGGTACGTTTTAAAGTAAAAGGGGAAGATGCTTATATCCTGGCATGGACCACAACCCCATGGACCCTTCCAAGCAACCTGGCACTTTGCGTAAACCCAAATGAAGAATACGTAAAAGTGAAGGCAGCAGACGGCTATACCTATTACATTGCACATGCATTAATGGAAAAGGTATTAGGAGAAGGCTGTGAGGTTCTGGAAACTTATGTAGGTAAGGATCTGGAATTCAAGGAATATGAGCCATTATACGACTGCTCCGTTCCATACTGCGAGAAGCAGCACAAAAAAGCGTTCTATGTTGTATGTGATACCTATGTAACCTTAACAGATGGTACCGGAATCGTACACATTGCTCCTGCATTTGGTGAAGACGATGCTAATGTAGGCCGCAAGTACAACCTGCCTTTCGTCCAGTTAGTTGATGCAAAGGGTGATATGTCAGCAGATACTCCATTTGCAGGCAAGTTTGTAAAAGATGCTGATCCATTAGTATTAAAAGACTTAAAAGAAAAAGGCCTGTTATTTGATGCTCCTGCATTTGAGCACAGCTATCCACACTGCTGGAGATGCGGTACTCCACTGATCTACTATGCAAGAGAATCCTGGTTCATTAAGATGACTGCTGTTAAGGATGACCTGATCCGCAATAACAACACCATTAACTGGGTACCTGAGTCTATTGGTAAAGGCCGTTTCGGTGACTGGCTGGAGAACATTCAGGACTGGGGCATTTCCAGAAACAGATATTGGGGAACTCCATTAAATATCTGGGAGTGCGAGTGCGGACATCAGCATTCCATCGGAAGCATTGAAGAATTAAAGAGCATGTCTGACAACTGCCCGGATGATATTGAACTTCACCGTCCATACATTGACGCTGTTACCATCCGCTGCCCGAAGTGCGGCAAGCAGATGAAGCGTGTACCGGAAGTTATCGACTGCTGGTTCGACTCTGGTGCAATGCCATTTGCACAGCATCATTATCCATTTGAGAATAAGGAACTGTTTGAGTCCCAGTTCCCGGCTCAGTTCATTTCCGAGGCTGTAGACCAGACTCGTGGATGGTTTTACTCCCTGTTAGCTGAGTCTACCTTACTGTTCAACAAGGCTCCTTACGAAAATGTAGTTGTAATGGGTCTGGTTCTGGATGAGAACGGACAGAAGATGAGTAAGTCCAAGGGAAATGCAGTTGACCCATTTGACACCTTACAGAAGCATGGCGCAGATGCCATCAGATGGTTCTTCTATACCTGCTCCGCTCCATGGATCCCGAAGAGATACCAGGATAAGGCAGTGACCGAAGGACAGAGAAAGTTCATGGGTACCTTATGGAATACCTACGCATTCTGGGTATTGTATGCAAATATCGACAACTTTGACGCTACCAAATACAGCTTAGAATATGATAAGCTGCCGGTAATGGATAAGTGGCTGCTGTCCAAGATGAACTCCATGGTCAAGGCAGTAGATGACAACCTGATGAACTACCGTATCCCTGAGGCTGCAAAGGCTCTCCAGGAATTCGTAGATGATATGAGTAACTGGTACGTGCGCAGAAGCCGTGAGCGTTTCTGGGCAAAGGGCATGGAGCAGGATAAGATCAATGCTATATGACCCTGTACACCGCTCTTGTAACTGTTGCAAAGGCAGCTGCTCCTATGATCCCGTTCATGACAGAGCAGATCTACCAGAACCTGGTAAGAAAGATCGACAAGACCGCTCCGGAAAGCGTTCATCTGTGCGACTTCCCTGTAGTAAAGGAAGAGTGGATCGATGAGAAGTTAGAAGCAGATATGGAAGAAGTTCTGGATACTGTTGTTATGGGCCGTGCAGCCAGAAATACAGCAAATATCAAGAACCGTCAGCCAATCGCCCAGATGTATGTAAAGGCAGACCATGCATTATCTGATTTCTATGTAGAGATCATTGAAGAAGAGTTAAATGTAAAGAAAGTAACCTTTACAGATGACGTAAGAGCCTTCACTTCCTATACATTTAAGCCACAGTTAAAGACCGTAGGACCAAAATACGGCAAGCTGTTAGGAAAGATCCGTGAAGCACTGACCAACTTAGACGGAAGTGCTGCTATGGATACTTTAAATGAGACCGGCGCATTAACCTTTGACTTTGACGGACAGGAAGTTGTTCTTACAAAGGATGACCTGTTGATCGATGTAGCAAAGAAAGATGGTTATGTAACAGAAGAAGACAACTATGTAACTGTTGTCCTGGATACCAACCTGACTCCTGAACTGATCGAAGAAGGTTTTGTCCGCGAAGTGATCAGCAAGATCCAGACCATGCGTAAGGAAGCTGGCTTTGAGGTTATGGACACATCGGCGTATACCAGAGCGGCAACGACAAGATTGCTGAGCTGATCAAGAACAACGCAGATGAGATCAAGAGCGAGGTTATGGCTGATTACATCCACTTAGGTGAGATGAAGGGCTTCACCAAAGAGTGGAACATCAACGGCGAGACTGTTATGTTAGGTGTGGAAAAGCTGTAAAGTAGCCATATAATAATGGTAAAATATGGTTTAATATCCGTATTTAAGTTGAAATAGACCGGAAAAAATGGTAATATGAGGGACAGGGCAGAAATGTTACCTGTCCCTTGTTTGTATCATTTATTTGTCAAACAGATCAGCAGCGCGTGCAGGCGTGTGCGGGTCAAAATATGGGTATGCTTTCTGTAAAGGGGGCATATGGGAAAATGAGGAGGAAGGCTATGAAAAATACAGGCTTTGACAAGGCTTTGTTCAAAAGTGCAGTAACCTTTAATGTAAAAAACATGTTCCGTCGTACCATCGACGAAGCAACCCCTCAGCAGATCTTCCAGGCTGTGGCTTATACAGTAAAGGACGATATCATTGACCAGTGGATAACAACCCACAAGGAATATGAGAAAAAAGATGTAAAGACCCTTTATTATCTGTCTATGGAGTTTTTAATGGGTCGTGCCCTTGGAAACAATATGATCAATCTCCGTGAATATAAGGAGATCGCAGAAGCATTAGACGAAATGGGCTTTGATTTAAATGCCATCGAAGACCAGGAACCGGATGCAGCATTAGGAAATGGTGGTTTAGGACGTTTAGCAGCATGCTTCCTTGACTCTTTAGCAACCTTGGGCTATCCGGCATATGGCTGCGGTATCCGTTACCGTTATGGTATGTTCAAACAGAAGATCGAAGATGGTTATCAGGTAGAAGTTCCGGATAACTGGCTGGAAAATGGCAATCCATTTGAGATCCGCCGTCCAGAGTACGCTGTAGAAGTAAAATTTGGCGGCTATGTACGTATTGAAGACCGCAATGGTATGAGCCATTTCGTACAGGAAGGTTATCAGTCTGTAAAGGCTGTTCCATATGACCTGCCAGTTGTAGGCTATGGCAACCACATTGTAAATACACTTCGTATCTGGGATGCTGAACCTGTTAATACCTTTAACCTGGACTCCTTTGACCGTGGTGATTATCAGAAGGCTGTTGAGCAGGAAAACCTGGCTAAGAACATCGTTGAGGTCCTTTATCCAAATGATAACCATTATGCAGGTAAGGAACTGCGTTTAAAACAGCAGTATTTCTTCATCTCTGCCAGCGTTCAGAGAGCAGTACAGAAATTTAAAGAAAAACATGACGACATCCATCAGTTCCCTGAGAAGGTTGTATTCCAGTTAAATGATACCCATCCAACTGTAGCAATTCCTGAGTTAATGCGTATCCTCTTAGACGATGAAGGCCTTACCTGGGAAGAAGCATGGGATATTACTACAAGAACCTGTGCATACACCAACCACACGATCATGTCTGAGGCATTAGAGAAGTGGCCGGTAGACTTATTCTCCCGTCTGCTTCCACGTATCTATCAGATCGTAGAAGAGATCAACCGCCGTTTTGTAAATGAGATCCAGCAGAGATATCCTGGTGATCAGGACAAGATCGCAAAGATGGCAGTTGTATACAATGGTCAGGTAAGAATGGCTTATATGGCTATTGTAGCAGGCTTCTCTGTAAATGGTGTTGCAAGACTGCATACTGAGATCTTAAAGCATGAGGAGTTAAAAGACTTCTATGAGATGATGCCTGAGAAGTTCAACAACAAGACCAATGGTATCACCCAGAGACGTTTCCTGCTTCACGGCAACCCATTATTAGCTGACTGGGTAACTGACAAGATTGGCGATGAGTGGATCACAAACCTGCCTCATATTAAAGAACTGGCAGCATTTATGGATGATAAGGAATGCCAGAAGGAATTCCTGGATATTAAATATAAGAATAAAGTACGTCTGGCTAAGTACATTAAGGAGCACAACGGCATTGACGTTGATCCAAACTCTATTTTTGATGTACAGGTTAAGAGACTTCATGAGTACAAGCGTCAGCTGATGAACATTCTCCATGTTATGTACCTTTACAATCAGTTAAAGGATAACCCAAACATGGATATGGTTCCAAGAACCTTTATTTTCGGCGCTAAGGCAGCAGCAGGCTACCGCCGTGCAAAACTGACTATTAAGCTGATCAATGCAGTAGCAGATGTGATCAACAATGATAAGTCCATTAATGGAAAGATCAAGGTTGTATTTATTGAAGACTACCGCGTATCCAACGCAGAGATCATCTTTGCAGCAGCAGATGTCAGCGAGCAGATCTCCACAGCCAGCAAGGAGGCTTCCGGTACCGGTAACATGAAGTTCATGTTAAACGGTGCTCTTACACTGGGAACCATGGATGGTGCAAACGTTGAGATCGTAGAAGAAGTTGGACAGGAAAATGCCTTTATCTTCGGTCTTTCCGCAGACGAAGTTATCAATTATGAGAATAACGGCGGCTACAATCCGATGGATATCTTCAACAATGATCCTCAGATACGCAGAGTCCTGATGCAGCTGACCAATGGATATTATTCTCCAAAGGAACCACAGCTGTTTAAGGAAATCTATGATTCTCTGTTAAATAACTGTGGCGGCAGCGTCCGGATACTTACTTTATCCTGAAAGATTTCCGTTCCTATGCAGAGGCTCATGAGAAGATCGACAAGGCTTACAGAGACAGACAGTGGTGGGCAAAAGCAGCTCTTATCAATGTTTCCCACAGCGGTAAGTTTACTTCTGACCGTACCATTGAAGAGTATGTAAGAGATATCTGGCATCTGAAAAAGGTGACATTAGAGCAGTAAGACCCGTTCGTGCAGCGCATGAATGGTAATAAAAACTGTGATTTATGGGGGATGCTGCAGAAGCCTGCGTTTTTGCGGCATCCTTTATTGAAAAATGATTTCTTCAAATGTGTTCTGGAAATATGTTCCTGAAACGTATCCCCAGAATACATTTGAAGATATGTTTTATGAAAGAAAGGATCTACATTATGAAGATAAAAGATATACTGGCAGAGGGCAGACCAACCTTTCATTTGAAGTATTCCCTCCAAAGACAGCAGATGCTTATGAGTCCGTAGAAAAGGCAGCTTCCAAGATCGCCCAGTTAAAGCCGGATTTTATGAGCGTTACTTACGGTGCGGGCGGCGGAACCAGTGATTATACAGTAAAGATCGCTTCTACTATTAAAGAAGAGTATGGCGTGACACCACTGGCTCATCTTACCTGTGTTTCTTCTACAAGAGAGAAAGTACATCATGTATTGGAGGAATTAAAGGCACATAAGATCGAAAATGTCCTGGCACTGAGAGGAGATATCCCACAGGACGGAAAAACACCGGAAGTTTATCACTATGCTTCTGAGCTGATCCATGAGATCAAGGAAGCCGGAGATTTCTGCATCGGTGCAGCCTGCTATCCGGAAGGACATCCGGAATCTTCTAACAAGTCTGTAGATATGGACTATTTAAAGGAGAAGGTGGACGCTGGCTGTGATTTTGTCACTACCCAGATGTTCTTTGATAACAGCCTTCTTTACAGTTATTTATACCGCATCCGTGAAAAAGGCATTACCATTCCTGTGATCGCAGGTATCATGCCTGTTACCAGCGGAAGCCAGTTAAAGCGTATTGCACAGATGTCCGGAAGCTATATGCCGGCACGTTTCTTATCTTTAGTCGATAAATACGGAGATAATCCGGCAGCTATGAAGCAGGCTGGTATCGCTTATGCTACAGATCAGATCATCGACCTTCTGGCAAATGGTATTAAGGGAATTCATGTGTACACCATGAATAAGCCGGATGTAGCTGCACAGATCCAGAGCAATATTTCAGAGCTGCTGAAATAACGTAATGAGTCCAAAAGAAAAACAAGCCATTAACGAAGGTTCCGCCTGCGAATGCAGGCAGTAGAGCACGATAGTGCGGGAATCTGAGTGAACGGCTTGGGACAGGAGGACATACAGGAAAATGGAACTGGCAGATATTAACAGAAGAGAGGTTTTACGCTATCTGGGGTATAAAAACCAGGAGGCAGACGAAAATGTAAGCAGGATCGTGGAAGACTGCCTGGAGCTTTTGTGGAAAAATGTTTCACCTAAGTACCGGGTGCGGGAATTTCCTCTTACTCTGGGAGCAGACAATCGGATCGATGGGGAAGTTTTCCAGACAAAAAGCAGAAATCTTTCTGTTAATTTAAAAGACTGTGAAAAAATACTGGTTTTTGCCGCAACGTTGGGTGTGGGAGCGGATTACCTGATCCAGAAGTACAACCGCCTGGAAATGAGCCGCGCAGTGATCTTGCAGGCTGCTTCTGCGGCTATGATCGAGGAATACTGCGATCAGGTGTGTGAAGGCCTGAAAAAAGAGTACGAAGAAAAAGGCATGTATCTGCGGCCAAGGTTCAGTCCCGGATACGGGGATTTTTCTTTAAGCTGCCAGAGCGCTGTTTTAGATGCACTGGATGCAGGAAAGCACCTGGGGATCAAACTGACAGACAGTTTTCTGATGATGCCTTCCAAATCCGTAACAGCAGTGATCGGAGTGAGCCAAAAGCCCCACCGCTGTGACGTAAAGGCTGTGAGGCCTGCGGAAAAACAGACTGCCTGTACAGGCGGTAGCGGACAGAGTCATTATGAACTGTTACGCTTAAATAGATCAGATAAAATAGATCAAAAGAGGTTTAATATGAGCATTTTAGATGAAATGAAAGTGCGCCGCCTGTATTGTGACGGCGGTATGGGAAGTCTGCTGCAGGCTGCGGGACTTGCTGCCGGTGAACTGCCAGAGCGCTGGAATATTTCCCATCCGGAAGTTATTACAGATGTGCACAGAAAATACCTGGCAGCAGGTGCGGATATTATGACTACCAATACCTTTGGCGCCAACCGGTTAAAATATGACAAGGACGGGGAGCTAAAGGCCATTGTAGAGGCAGCTATTGCCAATGCAAGAAAAGCGGTAGAGGAAGCTGGCAGAGGCTATGTAGCCCTGGATCTGGGGCCTACAGGAAAGCTTTTAAAGCCACTGGCGATCTGCCATTTGAGACTGCTGTATCTTTATACAAAGAGGTAGTTTCCATTGGCGCGGCAGCAGGCGCTGATCTGGTGCTCATTGAGACCATGAGTGACAGCTATGAGTTAAAGGCTGCTGTTTTAGCTGCAAAAGAGGCTGGCATTAACCCGGAAACAGGAGCAAGACTGCCAATCTTTGCTACTGTTATTTATGATGAAAAAGGCAAATTGCTTACTGGCGGAAATGTAGAGTCCACCGTAGCGCTGTTAGAAGGTCTGGGAGTAGACGTTCTGGGCGTAAACTGCGGTCTGGGACCGGAACAGATGAAGGGGATCGTAAAAGATATCCTGGAAGTTTCTTCTACCCCGATCCTGGTTAACCCAAATGCAGGACTTCCAAGAAGTGAAAATGGAAAGACCGTATATGACGTAGATCCAAAAGACTTTGCTGCTGTGATGGAAGAGATTGTAAGAATGGGCGCTGTGATCACCGGCGGCTGCTGTGGTACAACACCAGATCACATCCATGCCATGGTAGAACTGACAAAGGATATCCCAGTGCAGATGCCGGAAAAGAAGCACCGCACGGTCATTTCTTCCTATTCCCAGGCAGTTGTATTTGATAAAAAGACCATTATCATTGGCGAGCGTATCAATCCTACAGGAAAATCCAAATTTAAACAGGCTCTCCGTGACCACAACCTGGAATATATCCTTCGTGAAGGTGTGACCCAGCAGGATAATGGCGCAGATGTCCTGGACGTAAACGTAGGTCTTCCGGAGATCGATGAGCTTCCATGATGGAAGATGTGGTAAAAGAACTGCAGGCGGTCATTGATCTGCCATTACAGTTAGATACCTCCAGTGCAGAGGCAATGGAGCGGGGCCTTCGTGTATACAACGGAAAGCCTCTGATCAACTCTGTCAACGGTAAAAAAGAGGTTATGGAACAGATCTTCCCGCTGGTTGCAAAATACGGCGGTGTTGTTGTAGGACTTGTCTGGATGAAGACGGCAGTTCCTGAGACTGCAGAGGGAAGAATTGCAGTAGGAAAGAAGATCATTGACACAGCTGCTGCTTATGGAATTGGACCGGAAGATATTATTTTAGACGGTCTTTGCATGACGGTAAGCTCTGACAGCCAGGGAGCGATCGTTACTCTTGAAACTCTTAGAAAGATCCGTGATGAATTAGGCGGAAAGTCTGTTTTAGGTGTATCCAATATCTCCTTTGGACTTCCTCAGAGAGAGATCATCAACGGTGCTTTCTTTACCATGGCAATGGAAAGCGGTTTAAGCGCTGCCATTATCAATCCGAACTCTGAAGCTATGATGCGGGCTTATTATAGCTTTAACGCATTGATGAACCTGGATCCTCAGTGCAGTGAATATATCAGCATTTACAGTGGCCAGACTGCAGGTCTGGGCCAGACCATTGGAAAAGGTGGAAATGGTGCCGGAGGTTCCGGTGCAGCCGGAAATGGCGGTGCAGGGAGTGCAGGAAGTCTTGGAAATGCCATTGAAAGAGGTTTAAAAGAAGTAGCAGTAGAAAGCGTAACTGCTCTTTTAAAGGAAAAAGAAGCCCTGGATGTGATCAATGAAGAGATCATCCCGGCACTGGACCATGTAGGAAAAGGCTTTGAGAAAGGTACTGTTTTCCTTCCACAGCTGTTAATGAGTGCGGAAGCAGCCAAAGCAGCCTTTGAAGTGATCAAAAATGCCATGGCAGGCAGCGGAGAGACCCAGGAAAAGAAAGGTACCATTATCCTTGCAACTGTCAAAGGCGATATCCATGACATTGGAAAGAACATCGTAAAGGTTCTTCTGGAAAACTACAGCTACGATGTGATCGATCTTGGAAAAGATGTTCCGCCGGAGACAGTAGTAGAAGAAGCTGTAAGCCGCCATGTACCATTAGTAGGCTTAAGCGCTGATGACTACTACAGTTCCAAGCATGGAGGAGACCATTAAGCAGCTGCGTGAAAGCGCCCCGTGGGTAAAAGTCATGGTAGGCGGAGCAGTGCTCACTCAGGAGTATGCAGATACCATTGGAGCAGATGCGTATTGCAAAGATGCTATGGCATCTGTACACTATGCGGAGACAGTTATATAATGTAATGAGTCCAAAAGAAAAGCAAGCCATTAACGAAGGTTCGTGAAACTACCATTTATTACCAGGTAATTTTCCAGAAAAATGTGATAATATAGTTTTGTAACATAAATGAAATAAATTTGTAACAAAATGAAAGCGAGGACAAAACTATGTTATCAGTATCCACAATGGCACTTGCAGCAATGATCGGCTCCGCATGCGTACCTAACGCAAATCAGGCGTGTAACGTAAACAGCTGTACATATGATCAGGCAAACTGCATTCAGGCAGAATGCGCTGCAAACGGCGGACAGGACTTAAACTGCCTGTTAAATGGTCTTGGTGCATGCCTTCAGGATGGCTGCCAGAATGGAAATGTAAGACCAGCCGGAGTATCCGGCCTGGGAAGCTGCAGAAGATAAGAGCATTGGATTTTGCAATAAGCAATGTTACAAAAGAAAAATAGATAAATAAGTATGAGAAAAGACCGTCTGTTCAAAAGAAAGAGCAGGCGGTCTTTCACGTTATGCATTAGTAAAGAACTGTGTTGGGTGGTTTTGCGGGCTGAGTTATCGATCACAGAAAAGTGCTGGCCTGTTTCTCACTGATCCAGATTTTTCCCTTGTTTAAATGAATGATCTCTTCATCCACAAGTTCCTGAACCGTCCTGTTTACTGTCCGTACCGAGCAGCCAAGATGTGCTGCGATCTCCGGCCTGGTGAAGGGGATACGGATGGGATAGACGGAACCGGGGTTTGGATTACCATTGCTGTTTTCCGTATGTGTGCTGTCATTTACAGCCTGTGTCACCTGTCTTTCAGAAAGACCAGCATGCGGGTGCGGTTGTCCGCAAAAAGGTTCTGGCGCTGGAACTGGGCCTGGGCTACCAGCTGGGTGATGATCATGCGGCTTCTGAGAAAAAGAGCGTGGGAGTCGCTCCGCAGCCAGGTCATATATTCCGCTGCAGGGATCACCAGGCAGAGAGAGTCTTCCAGCATGGTCAGTGTTACCAGACGGGGCTGTTTTTCGGTGAAAAATTCGTAATCACCAACTATGTCCAGAGCACGTATCTCCGTAAAATGATAAGGTATATTTGCCACATGTTCCTCAACCGCTTCCAATCGGCTTTAAAGGTATATACACATGAGCGCAGCTGCTCCCCTGCCAGCTACCGAGACCGGCCTGCCCTTTTTTTATAACGTAG
>ENA-OQIG01000333-OQIG01000333.1-human-gut-metagenome-genome-assembly--contig:-NODE-333-length-28086-cov-1.800601_pt1 | contig 28086 bp, 38 predicted proteins | sample MGYA00242576_ERZ504741 | MGnify/ENA primary metagenome ERZ504741 (study PRJEB26092, sample SAMD00036436) | human gut metagenome | host: Homo sapiens | study: EMG produced TPA metagenomics assembly of... | reverse complement strand
AAGCATATTTCTTAATTTTAAAGTAAGCTTTTTGAATTACATCATTTGATTTGAATGTATATGGAGATAAGCAGGATTCAAATCTTTATAAATTTGCAATTGCTTGCTTTTTAGTAAACTTTAAATAGAAAAGGGATAGGATATACTTCAAACTGTCCAAGAACTCTTATTGAACACATAGCATAGTATGTATAAACAAGATATAAGTTTTTGGACAGCTTTCTATATCTATAAAAATAATACCAAGGCTATAAAACATTATTCCACATCACTCAACTCATGGTCCAAATCAAACCTCAACACATAAAAATATCATTATCCACATAACCAAAACATCTGTTCCGCTGAGTGATTCTGAATTTTTTAATGCCTTTCTTCCATTATCTGAAAAATAACGCTTGCTTTTCTTGATCTTGTTATACGTTTTATAATCCAACCATTGTCCGTTGCTATGGCATTCCAATCCAATTCTTCAAATTTGCGGAATGAATCAATAAACTCGTTTTGGTTCTCATTGTCAATAAGGGAAAATCCATGAGTGTCATCTATAAGGCTGGATCAAGTTTCCCTCCGCTGAAACGGGTCGTGATATACTTCTCGAGAGGCAATTCTCCCCTTTCAAACAAGATGGAATACAATTGCTTCTCCTTCCATATATTTCCTACCGGAATAGCAACTCCGTCTTTGGTTACAACAACCGGATGCTTCTCATACAAGGAGCGTATAAACGACAGAAGACAGGCCACACGGGCGGTGGCTTTGGCAACTGAACTGCCGGACACATCCGCTTTATCTGCCGGATAATGCGCATTCGGTTCCTGTTGGGGTGCATCATCCCAAAACGGATTACAGATGGCATGTGCCAATGTACTCTTGCACCGTTTCGCTTCGTCTATGATACGGGCTTCCGGTGCTATCGGCAAATCATTGATAGTTCTAAAACATAAGCCTAATAATCATAACTTTTTTAAAACCGGGTTTGTCGCTTCCGTTTTTTAAATTACCTTTGTAGTTACTTAGTTATAAATGAAACATATTCAATGATTAACAGCATATTATTAACTGATTTTACAGGCTTTGCAAATACCCGGTTTGATTTCACCAAAGGGATAAAACGTCCTTATTGGCAAGAATGGTACGGGCAAGACGCACGTTCTCAAATGCTTGGCGGCAACTTTGCAGGCACGCCATGACTTCCTCGGCAAGAACTCAGCTTCCAAGGAACAGTTTGAGTATATCTTGGCGGAAGACATGATATTTTATTTCAAGCCGGATGTCATAGGCAACCTGGTCAACAAGGGAGTGCCTTCAGGCAGGGCAAACATTACAGTCACGATAGACGGCAAACTGTTGCAATACAGCTTCTCATCCGCATCCAAAACAACTGTAAAATTAGAAACGGACGAAAAGTGGGACGACCGCCACTTTATCTATATTCCCCCACGTGAGATGTTCTCTTTGTTCGAAGGCTTTATCGGTTTGAGCAGTAAACGTGAAATCTCATTTGACCAAACGTATATCAATCTGGCGCACGCGTTGTCACTCCCCATATTGCGTGAGTCGGAAGACAATCCGTTGAAACCGGCTATCGAGTTGCTGGAGCAGGAATTGCAGTTCAAAGTATTGCAGATGAACGGACGCTTCTATATACAGACGGAAAGCGGAAACATGGAAGCGCACTTGGTGCAGAAGGACTCCGCAAGCTGGCTTCCATCTTGTACCTCATACTGAATGGGGAAATCAATGCGGACACCATCCTGTTCTGGGACGAGCCCGAAGCCAACCTGAATCCGGCTCTTGTGAAAGTCGTGGCAAAGTTTATCCGTGTGCTTCAGAAATGCGGCTTGCAGATTTTTGTTGCCACTCACGACTACCTGCTTACACATACGCTTTCTCTCTATTCCGAATACAAGGAGCACACGAACATATCCGTCAAGTTCTTCGGCTTGAAAAAAGAAGATAAGGGAATTATGGTAGAGGAAAGCGACACCTTGGCAGGCATACAGAACAATCCGATATTGGAGGAATATGCGGCTTTTTACGATTTGGAACAGCAATTCATCAACAGATATGAGTAATTTTCAGGAAAGCGGTATAAGCTTCAAGTTCAGCTCTCCCCAATGGGCTGTTGTCAAGTATGATGAACATTTGGCACACAAAAAGGTAAGCAATGCCTTGCAACCTACCAAGGCGGTGGACTTCTTGGGCATTCACGATAACAGACAGCTGTTTCTGGTCGAGGTGAAGAATTACAGGGGGCATACGCACGATGCGGAGACTCAGGAGGTTTTCAGGCAAAAGGCGACGAGTTGATGCGCAGGATTGCTGTCAAAGTCAGGGACACGATTGCCACGGCAACCAATGCGGCACGTTTCTCAACCAACGATGAAGATTTTTTCACCCGGATTAACCGGTTGCTGCTTGACGGGCAGAAAAAGATAGTCATTATTGCCTGTATAGAACTGGATGTGGCAGATGAAAAAGGACATAAGGTCCGTATGAGTATTTGGATGCAAAAACTAAAGCAAAAGTTGTCTTGGTTACATGCTGCTAAAATTTCCATCAATCCGGTTGAAAATATTTCCGATGTATTGCCGGATGCGGAAATCTCGTTCTTATAGTCTCCCGTCAGATTCTAGTATCCTTTGCCACCGTTCTTTTATGCTCCCTTTTTATTGCGGATCGATTGCGTAGCCTGTTTATGTATTGTTTTCTGAAAAATAAATCCTGTATTTTCCTCTTGTTTAAAAGGAAAAAGATATATTTGCAAAAACAGACCCGTTAATCGGTTTGTTGCCGAACGGAAAGTGTTTGCTCGAATGAAAATAGAATATATTATTGAGGTTGCAGTGATTTTCGGCGAAAAACGGAACTCCGGTACGAAACTTGATGCCTACATTTGCACTGTTAACAAAATGTTTCACTTAAAACCAATAGTTTATGGACTATACCCAAAAGATTAAGTTGCTGAACGAGTTAATGCTCAATGCAACACCGCAAAATGTAGATTTCACACCGCAAAACGGCAATTATTGTGTGGCACTGATAGCTACGCGGCCTGTTCACACTTGGGGATACCAAAAGCGTAACTTCAAGATTAAGGGACGCTTGGAAGAAGGCAAGACGGTCTCTGCCGATTTGATAGCGGAAAATGAAATGCTTTTTGGCGTGGAAGACCTGCCTTACGTGGCTCACGAGGGTGACCGTACCCCTATCTTCAAGATAATTCGTGCTTCCATTTTCTGTGCTTATGCGGGGTTGCAGCTTACAGACCTGCATCTGGGGATGCGGAAGATTGCCTGGTCAGATTATCCTTTCAAGAGACCGGATAAGGAAGAACAGGCAAAAGCGGAAATCAGATTTATGAAACGTTTGGCATCGGTAATGACTGTTCCGGATCATTGTGTGGTAGGACGTTCCGTGGTAACCCATCTCACTTCCACCCGTTTGCGGGATGTTATGCTGTACAACAAGGAGTACGAACCGTCCTTATATGGAAAGATAAAGGATTCAATAGAATCCTTATCTCCCTTTATTCCGGCAAAGGACCATGCCGATAATGTGTTCCCGATGTATTTGTTTCGCAACAAGATTGGGAAAATCCTCGTGACACTTATGAACATCAGGTTATCATACTCAATGCCAAAAGCAAAAAGAAAGAACAGTTCTGGTGGGATTACCTGAAACTCAATATTTTCCTGAGCGATTTGGAGTATTATTTCGGCTACTATATTTTGATGAACCGTTGGCAGATTCCGATGATTCAGAGGTGGATTGCCGAATATCGCGAAAAAGGTTTCTTCGAGTCCCAGCGTGCGAAGGATTATCTTCTGTTCTATTTGAAAGCCGGAGAAAAGACACCGGTTCGTGTTTTAAACTCACAGGGAGTACAGGTTAAGATGAAGATGCTCAAGATAAGCCGGTAACATAATGTTTCTCATAGGGAAAAGCGGATTATGTATATTTCATAGGCATTTCTTTGTCGATAGAATGCATAATTGGCTTTTCCCTTTGTTTTTATGGTATATATTTATACTTTTGCCGTAAAAAAAATACCATCCGGTCGGTATTTTTTAGGGATATGGCGGAACAGGGATAGAATTCGGTTGCCGGAAGATGGAATAACAAAGACATAGAGGAACATCTCTGTTTTGAAATTCCACTTTCTGTTTGGGTTCCTCTATGCCGAACAAACCGACTAATCGGCTTATTTGAAAACAAATATAGCCAAAATTATGATGGTACAGGAAATTATGGATAAAAATATGTTGCGATAAGGTATCATGAAAGTGTTTATTGATTTATAAAAGCCTTTGGTTCATTTAGTTTATCTGAAAATGCATACATATTTAATAATATTAAAAACCAAATGTATTTTCATCTAAAAAAACTACTTTTGTGTAATACTAAAAAAGATTATCATGAAAGGAACAAAAGGTTCAGAAACAAAAGCTTTAATAAGGGAGACTGCATTCAAACAGTTTCTGACAAAAGATTACAGCATGGTCCCCCTAAAGGATATAGAGAAAAGCCTTAATCTGTCAAGAGGCTGTACTTCTTATCATTATCCGACAAAACAGGAATTGTTTATAGATGTCATCAACGTTTATATTTTAGACGTGCAGCGGGTAAAACATGCGTCAGATAATCTGTCAGGTTTGTCTTTATTCGAATACTTCAATCAATATGTTGACAACATTGCAAAAGCAATGGATAGACTTTCTCAGTTTGTCATGCCGGAAGCTAATATTAATGGTACGCGTGCGTATATGAGTCTGATTTTGCAGGCTGAAAAATATTATCCCGGATTTCACCAGATGCTGAGTGAGATTGAAAAAAATGAGATGGCGCAGTTAAGACAGGTTGTTGTCAAAGCACAAAAGGACGGTGAGATACGCAGCTCTTGCAATACAGATTTGCTTGTTCAACAAATCAGATTGATTTTCTTGGGTAAATCATATCAGGATGCATTAAGAAATGGATTAGATGTGAATTCCTTAAGAGAACAATTGTACTTTATATATTTTCTAATTAAAAACAAGTAAGAAAATGAAAAATGATGTTTTTATTACGGGAACATCTTGTTATTTCCCTAATAAACCGGTCTCTAATGAGGACATGGAAGAGTTTTTAGGATTGATTGCAGGAAAACATTCAAGAGTTAAGCCTGTCATCTTAAAGCAGAATGGTATCAAACAACGTTATTATGCACTCACAAAAAGACAGGAAATAACGCATACAAATGCGGAAATGGCGGCTGATTCAATACGGAAGCTGTTACAGGATTCTTCTGTTTCGGAGTCGGATATTGAATTGTTGGCATGTGCAACCTCAAGTCCGGATCAGATGCTTCCGTCCCATGCTTCTATGGTTCACGGATTGCTGAAAAACAAGCCGATGGAAATCTTTTCTGCTTCAGGTATCTGCTTGTCATGCCTTCAGGCATTTAAAACCGCCTTTTGGGGTATTTTATCAGGAGAAAAAAAGAATGCGATATGTAGTACTTCAGAATTGACTTCGGCTACACTGCTTTCAAAGAACTATGATATTGAATATGAAAAATGTGCCGATATAGGAACACAGCCCTATATGGCACTGGAGAAAGATTTTTTGCGTTTTATGTTGAGCGATGGCGCCAGTGCTGTATTGCTTCAGAATCAACCGGGTAAGGAAAAGGCTTTAAAAGTTGAGTGGGTAGAAATGACTTCATTTGCAAATGAATTGCCCACGTGTATGTTTATGGGAGCAGAGAGTAAAGATGACGGGGAGTTGAAAAGTTGGAAATCATTCAGCAGTCAGGAAAGGATAGACCGTTCACTGTTTGTTGTAAAACAAGATGTAAAACTGCTGGGAAACTGTGCTGTACGATATTGGCTAAGCACATTAAGTATTGTCTTGAAAAACATAATGTATTGCCGGATACAATTTCCTATGTTCTTCCTCACGTTTCTTCCATGTTTTTTTATGATAAAATAATAAATGAGCTTGAACAAGTGGGGATTGGAATCGACGAGAGCAAATGGTTCACTAATTTGCCGGAAGTCGGAAATATTGCTTCAGCAGCCATATTTGCAATTCTGGATCAATTCTGGAAGACACATAAGCTCGTGCCGGGAGAAAAAATACTGCTGCTTGTCCCTGAAAGTGGACGCTTTTCTTATGGAACAGTGCTATTAAGTGTCGTATAAATTTGGAAATAAACGATAAATAACGTATTTTTGCGCTGTTAAAACGACATAGTATAGTATCATATATCATCTTCCAAACGAAAAGTGGAAAATTTCAAAGAGATAAGATGGAATATGACGGCTTGCGCTATATTAAAATATATAGCACAGGTGCGTCAGCATCATCTCTAGGTATTCTACTACCGCGTTGGGGTGTTGATTGCATCTGTGCTATTTTTTATAATATAGGCAGTAGGATGGACCCGAATTTGAAACAGCGGATTATAGAGGAGGCATACAGGTTATTCATCACAAAAGGAATGAAGCAGACCTCATTCTGCGATGTGGCTGTCGCCGTGCATAAATCCAAAGGGGCTGTCATACACTACTTTCCTTCCAAAAAGAAACTGATTGATGCGGTTGTCAGAATGCGTTTTTTCCCCGACTCGCAGATTTCTTGTGAAATGTATTCCTTGGCTGACAAGGATTGGAATGAGTTTTTAAGGCAATACAGGAATCCGATAGAACGGGTGATAAACAGTTTTCCCGAACATCTGAATGGCAATCTCCTGATATGTTATATGCAGTTTGTTTCCTCCGCCCATGAATACATGGACGAATTTCCACAAATGTATCAGCAACTCCTTGTCCGGGAACAGGACTTTCTTTCCAATGTGGCTTATGGTCATAAAATAAGTTTGAAGGATGCCAAGGCATTCAGCAGACAGGCATTGAACACTTCTATTGGTAAGACTTTCTTGGGGATGTTTTCGGAAATTTAGGCCCGCATTCCTTTCCTTTTCCTCCCTTTCAGTTCATTCCGTTGTCTTTTAGGCTGATAAATGATAAAACTTTACTTGCTCGAACCTGTTTTTTTCATTATTCTTGGAAAAGGCTTAATCTTTGCAAAACAAACCGACTGGTCGGTTTATTTTGCAAATAATTTTAATAGAATATAATGAATTAAAAAGTGAATAATTGGAAAGTAGGAATAAATTGTTGAAATCTTTGCGCCGGCAACCGCTTCTTGCCAAAATAGCGGTAGGATATATGGCCAAGATTGTAGTCATAAGTGGTATTGCTTACGTTGGCATCTGCGAATGGAAAGAGACTAAGGCCAGGGAAATGGAAGTACGGATGATTAACCGGAAAAAGCATGAGATAAATGATATATATGTGAAAATGCTCAGGCTTTCTTTCTTCTGTGAAACCTTTATGGAGTGGAGTGAGCAGGATTTTTTATTATTTCAGAAGCGGAGACGGCACATTGACAGCCTGTTGTGTAGCTTGAGGTACTCCTCTTCCGGCTCACATACAGACAGCATCCGTAATTTGTGGAGAGCCAAGGAGCGGTATATGCGGGAAATCATATATTGGGTACACAGGCAGGAGGAAGCCGACCGGGAAATTGCAGCGCAGATTCCGGCCATTGCCAGACAGAGTGAACGGGAAAATGCCCCCAAAGGGGGATTCCTGAAGAGGTTGTTCGCAAAACGCCACAAGGCGGATACTCCTTCTGCCGCATCCATGCTTCATGAACTTAACCGGAGCGTGGTGGGCAGACAGCAGACGTATGCCCGGAAGCTGGCAGAACGGACGGACAGCTTGGATGGGATGAACAGAAGGCTGAACGTGCAGTTGCGGCAGATGATTGAGAATATGGACGGAACGGTACAAGCGGAATTGAAGAGACAGGAAGAAGAAGTTGCGGAAGCCGGGAAACGGTCATTTGCCACGGTCATCGGTCTGACGGCATTCATGGTTTTGCTGCTGATATGGTCCTATATGGTGATACACCGGGATATGATGCGTATAAACCGTTATAAAAAAAGGCTGGAAGGCACAGTCCGTCAGTTGGAGCAGACCGTTCTTGAAAACGAGGAACTGATTGAGGCAAGAAAGAAAATCATGCTGGCCGTAACCCATGACTTGCGCGCGCCGCTTGCTTCTATCAGCAGCTATGCGGAATTGCTTTCCACGGAAAGAGAAGTGTCGAAGTGCAGGGAATACAGCCGGAACATACGGCAGGTGGCGGGACATATGTCTTCCATGCTGAATTCCCTGTTGGGATTTTTCCGGTTGGAGAGTGGCGGGGAAAAGGCCGTTCCTGTCCCGTTCAGGTTATGTTCCGTCACCGAGATTTTGGAAACGGATTTTATGCCGCTGGCAGCAGGAAAAAACCTTTTGCTGAACGTACTGAGTGCCGGAGATGCGGTTGTTATAGGAGATAGGGACAGGATAATACAGATAGGAAGCAACTTGTTGTCCAATGCAATCAAGTTTACGGAGCGGGGAAGTGTAACGGTTCGCACACAATTTGACCAGGGCATATTGACGCTTATCGTGGAAGATACCGGCACCGGAATGGACGATGAGGAGCAGACACGCATTTTCACTGCATTCGAGAGGCTTCCCAATGCGATTGCGGAAGAAGGGGTCGGACTGGGACTTTCAATAGTAAAAGGTCTGGTCGGATTGTTGGACGGCAGGATTGAAGTGGCAAGCCGGAAAGGGGTGGGCAGCCGGTCACTGTCTGTCTTCCTTTGGCTGTGGCAGAGGAAGCGATGGCGGAGAGCGGCAGGAGCCGGATTTCCGTACAGTCCTATACGGTACTGGTATTGGACAATGACACCGTTTTGCTGGCGGCAATCAGGGAAATGTTTACGGTATCACGGGGTGGCTTGCACGGTATGTGAGAACACGCGTGATCTGATGGAGCATGTCCGCAGCCGTAGTTATGACCTTTTGATTACGGATTGAAAATGCCCCGGACAAACGGATTCGAGGTGTTGAATCTCCTGCGCATGGCCAATGTGGGAAACTCACGGAGCATTCCGGTTATCGCGAGTACCGCATCGGGAAACTGCGATACGGGGGATTTGTATGCGGCAGGGTTTTCGGGCTGTTTGAAAAAGCCGTTTTCCGCCGAAGAACTTTTGCAGGTATGTACGGAATGTCTGGGAAGTGAAAGGCAGTCTGAACAGATAGACCTCGATGCCCTGCTGAAATATGGGAACAGGAGGAAGATGCTGGATACCCTGATTCGGGAGACAAGGAAGGATATGGAGGCTATGGCTGAATGTGCAGAAAAGAATGATCATGAGGCACTGAAAGAATGGATACATCATCTGACAGGCTCGTGGGAGATCATTCATGCCGGCAAGCCGCTGCGTGAGTTGTTTGCACTGCTTCAGGATTCGGGAGAGTTTTCTGTGGACGAGTTCGGGCGGACTGTACAGCAGGTATTGGATAAAGGAAAAGAAATAATATGTTTGGCACAACAGGCTAAGAAGGCTTATGAGAGTAATTGTTGTTGAGGACAATGTCTTGTTCTGTAATTATATCTGCAATTTTTTGCAGAAGGCGGATTTGGATACTGTAAGGACTTACAGGCTGGCACAGGCTAAGAAGATCATTGGGACATCCGTCCGTGAGGATGACATCGTATTGGCGGATTTAAGATTGCCTGACGGGGAAAGTACCACGCTGTTGCAGTGGATGAGGGAGAACGGCTATATGCATCCGTTCATCATGATGACTAATTATGAAGAGATACATTCTGCGGTTCATACCATGAAGCTGGGTGCGGAAGATTATATCCTCAAACCGCTGGTTGAAACCAGGCTGCTGCCCGTCAATCAAAAAATAAGGACGGTGAACGAGGCTTTCACCAAGGTAATCTATAGCAAACGTCAAAAGCACCCCTTTTTGCGAGTTGAACCGGTACATTCACATGGTAGCGCCGACGGATATGACGGTACTGATATTGGGAAGCACCGGAACGGGAAAGGAACACCTGGCAAAAAAGATTCACAGGCAGAGCCTCAGATCCGGCAAGCCGTATGTAACGGTCGATTGCGGCAGTTTGTCCAAAGAGCTGGCACCTTCCGCCTTTTTCGGCCATGTCAAGGGGGCGTTTACCGGAGCCACAGAGGAAAAGGCAGGATATTTTCAGGAAGCGCAGGGAGGCACCCTGTTCATGGATGAGGTGGAGAACCTTTCGATAGAAACGCAGCGGATGCTGTTGCGTGCCATGGAGGAACGGCGGTATCGTCCGGTAGGCGGACAACGGGACAGGCTGATGGATGTGCGCATCATTGCGGCCACCAATGAGGATTTGCAGGAGGCTGTTGCGGAAAAGCGTTTCCGGAAGGATCTGCTTTATCGCTTTCAGGATTTTACCATCACCGTACCTGCATTGCATAATTGCCTGGAGGATATACTGCCTTTGGCGGATTTTTTCCGGGAGCAATCTTGCGGGTTGCTCCGGAAAGAGGTCTTGGATTTTGACGAACCGGCAAAGAAGATGCTGCTGGGATACAGTTGGCCGGGAAATGTACGGGAACTGAAGCAGGTCATTCATGCGGCGGTATTGATATGCAAAGGAAAACTGATTACCCCCAATTCCTTACGGCTCCAATATACGGGAGAGCCCGTTTCTGACCCCATGGGGAAAGAGAAGATAGACAAGTGTTTGCAGAAAGATGAAAGAAGAAACATAGAGCAGATCAAGACGCTCTTTCCATCTCTAAAGGGAACCTGACACAGGCAGCGGCCTTGTTGGGAATCAGCCGCCCGACCCTTTACAAGAGAATGAGCCTGCACGGAATTTCCAGATAGGTTTGTTTGCGATACAGTTTTCCCCCTCATCAAAGGAAAATCGAATTTGTCTTGCCGGCCGCATTTGCCGAATCTTTTCGTGGAAATTTCCTTGCGGCTTCGCCGTGGAAATTTTCACGAAAAAGAATGCGGCGGCAATCCAGATTCGATTTGAAAAACGATTACAGGGGCAAACTGCGACCGACGTGACGCATGGATAAAGGATATGGGCTGCTTGAAGAGGCCGTGTTTCATAATCCATGAAATTCCACATATCCAGCCGGAATACAGGTCTTATGAAAGTCTTGCTGTAAAAAAGCGGAAGGCATGAGAAGACAGGGGGCTCCAGCTCCCTCTGTTCTGCATGGTTTTGTCTTGCCTGCCCGCCTGCTCTTTTTCTGATGTCGGATGCGCAGGCTTTTTCCCTTCTGCCTCACGTATCTTCTCTCTTTCCGTTCATTCACTTCCCTTCTTCTCCGTTCACGGTTTAGCCGTTGGAAACAGTCATGTTTATGACATCTGACGACATTTGATGACATCTGATGACACCTTTTTGAAAATCAGCATATTATTTGGAAATACCCCATACCTTTGAAGCGTCAAAGCGATTCATTAACCCCTAAAAGAAAAGGTATGGCACAAGAAAAGACCCCGAACGAAAAGCCCAAACGGACCCGGAAACCGAAGGCCGGAAGTGATGCTCTTCCGGTGGAACAGATTACGGAATTGATGCTGGTTCATAACAAGAACGATCCGAAATTCGGTGTACAGGCTGTCAGTGAAATTGACAAGGACGGAAAAGCGAAGACGGTTCCGGCGGACGAGAAGAATGAAAATTCATTCCTGAAATTCGACAAGAATTCGAGTATTCTCGAAAACTTCATCAAGAATTTTTGGAGCCAGCTCAAGGAACTACCCATTTCCGCCTGCTCCGCATGACCTACCACGACTACAAGGTGAACAAGCAGGCCATCAGGGATTTGTCGGAGGGAAAGCAGACGGATGCGGTGAAAGAGTTCCTCAAACGCTACGAAATCCGTCCGAGAGAAAACAAGAAGGAACAAAGTGTAAACCAAAAAGAAACAACAGCTATGGCAGACAAAGAGACACAACCGCAGGAACCCCTGCAACAGAGCGAAGTACAGCAGGCGGCACAGCAACAGCAGCAGCCCCAGGCTCAACAGGCAGCGCAGGAGTCGCAAGGACCGCGTTACCGGTATAATGAGAACATGGTCAACTGGGAGGAGTTGGAAAAGGTCGGAATCTCAAAGGCTTCGCTGGAACAGCAGGGACTCCTTGATTCCATGCTGAAGGGCTACAAGACCAACAAACTGGTGCCCCTGACCATCCATCTTTCCGGTTTGCTGACAGCCAAACTGGATGCAAGGCTCTCACTCATCCGCAACAGGACGGACAGGTGGGACTGGCCATTCACGGCATACGCAAGGAACCGCAGTTGGAACGTCCTTATTTCGGGTTTAACTTTAACGAGGAGGACAAGAAGAACCTGCGTGAGACCGGCAACATGGGGCGTGTGGCGGAACTCAATCTGCGCGGCAGTGAATATACCCCCTGTCTGATTTCCATCGACAAGAGCACCAACGAGCTGGTTGCCGTCCGTCAGGAGCACGTTTACATCCCGCAGGAAGTGAGCGGGGTCAAACTTACCGCAGAGGAAATCAGGCTGCTGAAGGAGGGACAGCCTGTCAAAGTGGAGGGCATGACTTCCAAAGCGGGCAAGGAATTCGATGCCACGCTCCAGTACAGTGCCGAGCGCAGGGGACTGGAATTCATCTTTCCGAAAAACCAGATTTTCAACGAACGTTCCATCGGAGGCGTGCCTCTCTCGCCCACCCAGATAAAAATGCTCAGCGAAGGACATACCATCCTGGTGGAAGACATGAAGTTCAGGAACAGGAATGACACCTTCTCGTCCTTTGTAACGATAGACAAGGTAACGGGGCGCCCGAACTACACGCGGCACAATCCGGAAACCGGAGAGATTTATATTCCAAAGGAAATCTGCAACGTGCAGCTGACTGCCGAAGACAGGGAAACCCTGCGCAAGGGACAGCCGGTCTATCTGGAAAACATGATCGGGCGCAACGGGGAGGAATTCTCCTCGTTCGTCAAGCTGGATATGAATACCGGCAGGACGATGTATTCACGCACGCCGAACGGATTCAACGAGCAGCAGGCACCGCGTATTCCGGCGGAGGTTTACGGGCACGTGTTCACGGCACAGGAAAAAGCGAACCTCCAGGATGGCAAGACTTTGCTTGTCGAAGGCTGAAAAACAACGGGCAGACCTTCAGTTCCTACCTGAAAGTCAATCCCTATTCCGGGCAGTTGCAGTATTTTCAGGAAAATCCGGACATCCGCAGGGACACTTCCCGCCGTGCCGCACAGACGGAAACCGCACAGGGACAGCAGCAGGAGCAGAAGAAGGTGCATCGCAGGCGGTATAGACCTGCCCGGAGAGAAACAGAATCAATCATACAAACCTAAAAAAACGAATCGTATGAATAACGGATCAGAATACCCGTCATATTTATAAGACGGAAGATATCGACTGGGACGGTCTGAAGGCCGCAGGTATCAGTAAGAAACAACTGGAAGCGGAAGGCAACATGGAACTGTTGCTGCAAGGAAAGGAAACGGGCATCGTTCCGCTGAAACTCCATATTTCGGTCCTCAGCCTGACAATGGATGCCACGCTGAAGCTGGTACCCGACGGCAACGGCAGGCCGGTTATGGAAATAAACGGTCTCCGTCAGAAGGAGGAGGCGGCAGTTTGACCGGGAAACAATAAGTATAACTCACGTTCCGTGCCGTTCCTGACGGTACGGAACATCAAAAGGAAAAAGAATATGATAGCGATAGTGACTGACAAGCCAATGTGGGCAGAGAGATAGCAAGGGTTTTGGGAGCCGACAGAAAAGAGAACGGATATATGAGCGGAAACGGATACATGGTAACATGGACATACGGCAACATGCTTTCCCTGGCGATGCCGAAAGATACCGGTACGGCATGGGTGGAGCGGGAGAACTTCCCCCTGCTGCCGCCTCCTTTTCTGACGGTACGGCATGTAAAGACGGACACGGGATGGAATCCCGACATCAATGCGGTGCTCCAGTTGAAGGTGATAGCGGGGTGTTCGATGCGTGTGACACCATTGTTGCGGCAACCGACGCTTCCCGCGAGGGGGAAATGCTGTTCCGGTATCTTTATCGTTTTTTGGGATGCAGGAAACCTTGCCTCCGCCTGTGGATCTCCTCCTTGACGGACGAAGCCATTGCCAAAGGAATGGAAAACCTTCGTCCCTGCAGCCTGTTCGACAACTTGTTTTTGGCGGCAGACAGCCGCAACAAGGCCGACTGGCTTCTTGGAGTCAATTCGAGCTATGCCGTCTGCAAGGCGGTCGGTTTCGGGAACAACTCGCTTGGAAGGGTACAGACCCCTGTATTGGCAGCAATAAGCGGACGGTACAGGGAAAGGGAAAATCACATTCCTGCAGACAGCTGGCCCGTATTCGTCAGCCTCTGCAAGAACGGGAAGATAATAAAGATGCGGCATGTGGAAGATTTCTGCAACCGCGGGATGCCCTGGAACTTTACGAGGACTGCAAGGCGGCAGGATATGCCCGTATCACGGCGGTCAACAGCCGGACTGAGGAAATCACCGCACCTGCCTTTATAACCTGACCGGGCTTCAGAAGGATGCGAACCGTTACCATAACCTGACAGCCATACGGGTGCAGGAAATTACCCAAAGCCTGTATGAGAAAAAACTGATCTCCTGCCCGCGCACTTCCAGCCGTCTGCTGCCCGAAGATGTGTATGGCATGTTGCTCCGGTTATGGAAAAGCTGCTGTCCGGCAAGGAATTCCGTCAATATGCCGGTATGATCGACCTTGCTGCAAGGAAAGGCGTAACCGGAAATCAGGACACGGCGGAGCATCATGCCATTGTCATCACCGGCATACAGCCGGGGGAACTGGACAGGGAGGAAAGGCTGGTTTACACCCTTGTTGTCGGCAGGATGCTTGAAACGTTCATGCCGCCCTGCAAGGTGGAATATACGACAGTTGAAGCGGTCTGTGCCGCACGCAAGTTCCGAATCCGTACATACCGCATTTTGGAAGCGGGGTGGCTCGGTATCTTTCATAGGGAACGGCTTGTCGCGGAAGACAACGACCTCTGTCCCGTATCCCCTGAACTTTTTCGGGAGGAGAAGCTGCCGGTAACGGGATGCAGCCTTATACACAGGAAATCGCTGCCCGCTGCCCCTTATACGGATGAGGAACTGGCGGACTATATGGACAAGACCGGTCTGGGAACCGCATCCACGCGCACGAATATCATCCGTACGCTTCTGGAGCGTAAATATATCCGGTATTCGGGCAAATACATTATCCCGACCCCAAAAGGTCTTCTTTTATATGAAACGGTACGCGGAATGAAAGTGGCTGACGCCTCCCTCACCTCCGGCTGGGAAGCGGAGCTGGCACGGATTGAACGGGGAGAACTCACACAGAAAGAATTTCTGGATGGCGTATTGGAAACGGTAAATGAGGTTACCGGTGAGATTTTCCGGAAACTTTCGGAAGATGAACGGCCGCATGGTTCCATATAGACGGCCGGGCGGAAGGTACGGAACAGAAGAGGTGCAGACTGGGGTCTGTGCCTCTTTTTTATATATGTACAAGATACGTTTTTCCGCTTTTAAGCGGCAAAGGTCTTGGATTGCCTCGTTTTTGCCGCAAGGCGGCCCCTTTCAGGGGCTGGTCGGCTAAAAGAAAATCATCCTTGCTTCGCTGCGGTATTTTCTTTTGCCAAGCCTTGCGCAAAAAGGCAATCCAAGGGCCGGAGGCCTATAAAATCGGGAAAACATATCCCGATGGGATTATTCATTCTTAAAAATTTAAAGACATGAAACTGAAACTCATCGAAAACATCTGCAGGCAAGTGGTCGCACTGGTTCTGCTTACAGGAATATGCCTGCTTTACTGCAAGGGCGTCATTCCCGTGTACCTGTCTGTCCTGTTCCTTATGTCCGGAACACTGGTCCGTCTCGCCTTCAGGACATTCACCTTTGTCTTGAAAACAATCCTTGTCCTGATTGTCATGGGCATACTTGTATAATCATTAAATGCAGAAGATATGAGAACTTACACATTTACCTCCTCGGCTCCGGTCATGCCGCTGCATGGCCTGCCACAAACCGGACAACACCTGTCAAAAGACAGCCTCCCTGTACGACAGACGGACCCAGACGTATCGGCTACTATCTGGAACCGTTGAAAGGCATCGCCTCGAATCCGGACAGGCAGAGAATCCTGAAGGATTTTTTCAAGGAAACTTATGTATAACATTTTAAATTTTACCATTATGTTTTTTCAAGCAATCAACCAAATGATTACGACAGGCACAGACCTGAGTATCAACATCAGACGGGTAAACGACAATCTGACGGTAGCCGTCGTTCCCAGACGGTCGGGAGTAAAGGCCGGCGAACGCATTGTCCCGCTCATCCTGAACGGTACGCCGGAAGAACTGGATGCAGGATTCCTGCAGCTGTCGGTGCACCCGTACAGAAAGCGCAAGGTATCCTTACCAACCTGGAATCGTTCGAGAAGCAGGCAGAGCAGGCGGTTTCACAAAGCAAAACCTCCAAGCCTACGGTGGAAAAGGAGTCCAAGGAAGCCCGTGAAAAACGGGAAAAGATGGAAAAACTGCTGAAGAAAGCTGAGGATGCCACGGCAGGAAAGCATTATTCCGAAGCATTGACCTGGCTCAGGCAGGCTAAGGTACTGGCACAGCCGGACAAACAGACGGACATTGACAAAAAAATGGCGGAAGTGCAGAAGAAGGCATCCGAGGGAAGTCTGTTCGACATGGTACAGCCGCCGGTAACTGCTCCACAGCCATCCTTGCAGCAATCGGCTCCACAACTGATGGCAGCCCCGACGCCACAATACCGGAGCGGAGAGCAAGTTCCGATGTTCATGCCCGAACAGCCTGCCCCGGCTCCGCAACCCGTTGCACAGCCGCAAGTCCAGCCCGTACAATATAGGCAACCTGCACCGCAACCGGTTCCTCAGCAGGCTGCTCCACAACCGCAAGACATCCAGTTCCATCAACCGGTACAGGTGCCGCAACCGCAATTGGCGGACAATCGCTGGATACAACAACCGGCTCCGTCACAGTATGCAACGGTGCAGGAGGCTGCAATGTATAACTTCGACAAGGATTACGAGGATGACCGGGAGCTGCTCAGGGAGGACCTTATGCGGAATATCCGGACTTTCCGAAGGAATGCCGCATGACGGATATGGCACAAATGGATATGGTATATTGTTAAACCCTATAAAAGAAAAATAATATGGCACTTGAAATCAAAGGATTACAGAGAGTATTCAAATTTAAGAAGGACTCCATGGAGCTCGTGTTGGATGATCCGAACAGCGAACTGTCCGTAAACGAGGTGATGGACTTCTATTCCATGACCTACCCTGAACTGACCACGGCAACGGTACATGGTCCTGAGTGGGAGGACGACAAGGCGGTTTACCGCTTCAAGACAACCATCGGAGTGAAAGGGTAAGCGATATGAACAAGAAAAAAAAGGATAAGGAAACATGCAGACAGCTTTCAGAACAAGCCAAGGATGGACTGGCACGGCTGATTATTCTCTCAGTAAGTTCGTCCCACATCCGAAGGGGAACCTCGGAACGGAAAAGAAGGATACTTCCGCCACCGGGAAGCACAATGCTTTTCTGACCGGTAGAATCACACCCCTTGCACCGGATTATTGGCATCAGGATATGGATAATGATTCTCCGGTCAATCTCACGACTCCGGAAAATTTTGACTATCTCTACCGGTCGGCATCAAGATATGCGGAACTTATGGGCATAAAACTCCCTTTCCGATACAGGAAAGGGGGGTGCCCCCGCCTGAATATTACCGAGTTGTACAGAGTTATGGAAGAGTGTGTACCGGAGTGTATCAATCTGGAAAAGAAAAGCGGAAGGCTGCATTTCTGTCTGTTCCGCCATCACGACTGGCCGGAACCTGCTTTGTTCTGGATTCCGGTTGATTTTACGGAACGGCTTCCGGTACCATTGAAGGACATTGTCAGGGAATTCATCCGGCAATTTGTCCGGCATCACGGGCTGTACGATGTTACCGAGACATTTTATTATGACTTTGCCATAGAAGAGCTGGAAGACTGGGGAAACCGGGATTCCGATGCTTCCCCGAAGGAAATCAGGGCGAACAGACGACTGGCGGATTCCTATCAGTCTGGAAAACGGATGAAAGCACTCAGACGGATGTCGGGCAAACCGTTCTGCAAGTCTTTGGAAGAGGCTGTGCGGAATTACCGGACAAAAAAGGAAAAAGAGCTGAAGCTGTTGGAACTGATAGAGGACGGCATGGCATTGATTACTCCGGAAAGCCCGGTCCTGACAGGCTACCAGTACGATTGGGCTTATGAAGAGGAATGCGATTTTCCCCCGGTGGGAATGGAAAGCCAGGTCATGCTGGTCTATTCTACTGGTGATACGCTGACGGAGTGTGTCAAGGAGTATATGAATTCGGACTACCGGGAGGTCTATGCCCTTACTCCGGTCACTTACAAGCTACTGACACCGGAAACGGACTGTCTTTTTCAGATGGATGACTATCCGGAAAGGCTTTCCAGATGGTTGGTGCGTTTTACAGACTATATTGATGACAACTTTTAAAACGAATGAAATGAATGAACTGACTAAGAAACTTCAACAGGTGATGGTTCCCAAAGCGGCACTGATTGCTTACGAATACAGTGATGGCCGCTATGGACACGGGACATATTATCTCGAACTGCATCCGATCAACGACAGAGGCCGGATGGAGGCTGCCGTCCCCGTTACGTATGAATTTATGGACTCCCTTGTGGAATACTATACGGATAACCGGCAGGATGTACCGCATGGGAAAATCCCCGCCAATATGCTGTGGTGCGATACACGCAAGGGACACGAGAGGTACATCTGGTACAATCCTCCGGGAAAACGGCAGATGTTCTTTTCCGAAAGGCTGAATATTCCGGACGGGACATTCCATGTACCCGGTGTCATTTACAGGGTTTCCGGTGACAGACTGGAAATTTTTGCCTATAAGGGAGAAGCACCGGCAGAAGACAGCCCGCTTTTCCTTGCCCCGTTTTTCAATGTAACGGGAAGCAGTGTCTGTCTGGGAAATGCCTCGTTGACTCCTCCGGAAAACATGACTTTCTCAAAACTCCTTGAGCATTGGGAAAAAACGCTTCTGGCTCAGTGAATTTTCCCATTTGGGAGGAAGCAGGAATCCCACCGAAAGCAATCTGGTTTCGGTGACGGAAAAGGCACGGACCAATCCGTTTGACTATAACGAATTGAAACCTATGGACAGACAACTTAAAGACTTATTGGTATGAAAAAGATTCATTATACAGACAGATACCTGCTCAATCCCCACCATCCCGTAACCGTTTTCATAATCGGTGCAGGCGGAACCGGATCGCAGGTGGCCACCAATCTGGCAAGGATGAGTATCGCATTGCAGGCACTCGGACATCCGGCCTGCACGTGACGTTTTTTGACCCCGATACTGTCACGGAAGCGAACATCGGACGCCAGTTGTTCAGCGAATCCGAGCTCGGACTGAACAAGGCGGTGGCACTTGTAACCCGTATCAACCGCTTTTTCGGCTTTTCATGGGAGGCAAAAGGGCAATGCTATCCGTCAGGAACATCAGATTCCGTTTTGGCGAATATCATCATCACCTGCACGGACACCACCCGTTCACGGACCGGTCTGTGGCGTTTTTGAAAAAGCATAGGAACGTTCATACGATGACGAGAAATCACCGATATACTGGATGGATTTCGGCAATGCCCAGACCACCGGACAAGTACTGATAGGAAATGTCAAAAGCAAGATACCGCAGCCCTCCTCCACTGAATACCTGCCTATACCCAAGATGAACGTCATAACGGAGGAAGTTCCTTATTCCACCATCAGGGAGAAGGATTCGGGACCGAGCTGCTCGCTGACGGAGGCATTGCAAAAGCAGGATCTCTTCATCAATTCCATGTTGGCACAAATCGGATGCGACGTCCTGTGGCGCATGCTCAGGGAAGGAAGAACGTTCTACCGGGGAGCCTATCTCAATCTTGACACGTTACGGGTAAACCCCATCCCGGTATAGAACACAAAAAGGCGTTTTCCTATTGTCTGGGCAGACAAAGGGAAACTGCCTTTTTTATATTTCCCTCACTTTCTTGTATATATGTGAAACTATTTTTGTATAGTTTTTGGAATTATCCCTTATTTTTCATTACTTGCAAACGAAACAAAATTGTGGTTTATGGCTGGATACAAAACAATAATGAGAACAGGCAGCATTTATAATACAAATTCTGACGGTGTGCCTTTCTTCACGGATGTCTTTGAGGTGGAAAGCATGGAATACTCTTTCGACAGAGGGATCAGCGATAACGGAAAACCTTCCACTCCTATCATTGGCGGTATGGTTACCGTTGCATTCAGGGGATTTCCTCCCCAATATCTTCATAAATGGATTCTTGGAAGTGAAGAAAGGTTGAATGTGCAGCTGGAGGTCTTGGACCTTTCGGAAACAAGAATACCCGAAGAGACATTGCAATTACTAAATGTTGCCTGTATTGCAATGAAGTTTTCTTATGAAGGGTTTGGCAAACAAGGTCTTGTCACAACCATACTCACATTGCAAGGTGAAGATGTTACATTAGGCTCGGACTCTCTGTTTTATGAATGGCAGGAAAGTCGGGATAAACCGCAACGGACAGCAACCATATTCAACTCGACCTATAATGCAGACAAGGCAATTCCCATTGTTGTTGACCCATGTATCAAGGCATTTATGGAGATTGACGGGGACAGAGAACTGAATTCGTATAGTCTGGACTCTTTCTCCATAGAATTTATGCAACGTGTGAATCACAAAGGAGAACCCGCATGGGAAGAGAAAGGAGGATTGTTTTCCATATCACTGAACCATCCTTCAAATTTTCTGTTCAACCATTGGGCTATGTATAAATACAAGCAGCAACACTCCGGTTACATCATTTTCAGGAATCCTGACGGGCTGTCCAGTGCCGTTCTTTCCATTCGTTTTGAGAACGCATATTGTATAAGCTATAAAAAGTCCGTATCAACTGCAACCGATGGAATCCTTTTGGAAATGATTTTCACACCAGAGTTCCTGAAGTTCGGAAATATAGATTTCAATAATGGTAAATGGCAGAAGAGTGATATGGAACATAAGAATACAAATGACAAGAATGAATACCACTTCCAGCTGCCGGAAGTGGTAGTGAAAGGTAAAATGCCGGGATGGATGCGCAGGCAATTGGGTATGGTGCTTCACCATAATCCTGCATTGTTTAGAAAATGTATGAAAAATGCCACTTCATTAGAGGAAGAACAGTTTTATTTTAATCTGGCTTTCAATGCGCAAGGGAAGAAGCCAGTCAACAGTTTGTTCAAGCCGCTTTGACGGCAGCAGGGATTATTTCCGCCATATCCACGCAGGAGCTTCACTCGGTTTACTTCCTTGGGAAGGTTGGTGGCAGATTATGGGGAAGTTCTGTTTCCCATAATGCAGCCTTGACATCACGGCTGACAGCAGCTATGAAAGATATTGGCACTAAAGGAGTGCGTACAATTTCAAATGCCATAATGAGAAATGCTCCAGGACAGCATACATTGTCAAACATTACAGCAAAAATGCTGTACCCAAAACATACAACACTGAAAATGATACTGAAGGAAGGAGTGGGTAATGCTTCTTGGCAGTATGGTACTAATGTTATTTATAATGCATATTTTAAAGATATGGGTTTTAGAGAAGCAGGAAAAAAGGCAGTAAGAGAGATTAATTTTGTTGAAGTAGGTGCTAATGCGTTAGGACTACCTCTTGGTTTTAGTTCTGCTATATCAGCAGCCTTTGATTACAGTATAGAAAAGCAAGAAAGTGTTTTTGATTCAATCTCAGCTGAAAAATTTCTTATAAATTGGGGATTGGGATATGCTTTCGGAAAAGTGGAAAGTAAGATTCCTTTTGAGATACAGAACAAAAGAGAATAATTCTTTCAGTAGGACTGAATACGGCAACCCAAATTCCACATTTAACAGAGACAGCAATGCAAACGGTCTATCGAGGATTGAGATTTGGGGAGATCTTAGATCAAGGGGCTATAAAATTGGGGACTTCATTAACCCAAGAATATTTTCAGAGCAAGATTGATATTATTTTTCCAAAAACTAATAATAAAGAAACAAATGGGAAATAAGTATATAAATTGGATAAAGGATAATTGTTGGATAATAGCAGGTATTTTACTAGCTGGAAATATTATTTACGTCTATTTTCTGATAAATATTACTTTTATAATTCTCAAAATGTACGTTATACTATTGCCAAGTATAAAGATACCAATTTTCTGGTAGGAAAAATCCCAAAATACAATATGATTTTTCTTATGAAGTAAATGGAAACAGCTATAATACTTACACAAGAGCAACTCTAAGCAATTATAATCTTGAGGAAGATAGACTACTTATTAAATATTCAACAAAAATGCATGGAGCAGGAATTGTTGTAAAAACAGTTGTTCCTAAATGGGTATTATCCCCTCCCAAAGACGGATGGAAACAGTTCCCTCCCGACATAAACTGGAAAGGTGCTGAGCTGGATACAGCGTATATGAAGAAAATGAATATAGAGATACCATGATTGGTAGTGCCGTTCAGCTTTTCAGCTGCACGGCACTTGCCCATTTGTCTGTCATGACCTGCTCATATCGGTTCAGCTTTTCATAAAGTTTGCCCAATGTTTTTCACCTATATCTTATGACCATTAATTTTGGCATCATTCTTTTCAAAGTACCGCCGATTAGGGAAAGGGAAGCTTCTTCTTTGCTGTCAGTAGCATAACTTTTCAGGGATGGCATTCACGCTCTTATCTTTTTTTCCCACGTTTCTGTAAAAACTCCTGTATTTCCGAGCTTCTGTAGAAGTTTTTCCCGTTATCGTCCGTCTGGTAATAACGGATCAGCCCTTTTTCCCTGTAACGGGCGACTGTCCGCAATGACACGTTTAGCAGTTTGGCAATGTCATAGTTGTCCAAAAGCTCGTCTCCGTTCAGGCAGTCCTTCACGCGTCCCATCCTGTCCAGTTTCTTTTCTATACGGTCAAAACCTTCCACTATGGTCATTATCATTTTTTCAAGCACTTCATTGTCTATATACATCATGGCAATTTTCTCCTGTCTTTTTAAAGGTTATTACTGGAATACCCTTTTCTTGTGCGCACTTTCAAGAGTATATGCCATGTTCAGTGAAAAATGTATGCCACATTATCCGTTTATATTGGACGGGGAATTATATAATGCTGCAAATCAATAAAATACAGATATAAAAATAGTATAGGGGAAATTGAAATGTAAAAATTCGAGGTGTAAAATTGTAAAATCCGAATGTAAACTTTACAATTTACAGGTCGTCAGACCTTCTCCGGATCAGGACTGATAGATGGCGTTTCCATACCAGGCGTTTTACTTTTGCCGGCGAAGACATCTGAAAGGTACGGGCAAGAAATACAGCACCTTCCACTTTGGCACCGGCCCTTTCCAGATTATGGGCGTATTCCATCAGGCTGGATCCGCTGGTCAGCAAATCATCGACAATCACCACGCGCTTTCCGTACAGATCGTTTGACATCATATAGTTGGCGGTATTTATTTCAGAGCGTTTTTCTGAGGCGTGTTTACACTCCCTGCTTTCCGTAATGCATATTAAATCCAGTCCTGAACGGACATAGCCATGCGTTTCCAGAAAACTGGCAATACCTGAGAAACGTCTGTAATAGCGGTCTGATGTGCTGCACGGCATAAACATGGCAGTAATATCCTCATCAGTGGAAAGAAGCAGGAATGCTTGTGAAAAATATTCCGTACAGCTGTCTTTTCCATCCTTGAAATCATATACTTTTTGCACGAATGCCAACTGGTCATCACAAAGCCAACTTTCAAAGCGTTTGGGAAAATAATAGCCGGCAAACACGCAGCGAATGCTCCCGAATGAGAACAATCGCAACGGACGGACTTTATCAAACAGCTCAGGACAAGTCAGCGCATATAACAGCGGTGCATGAGGATTTCCTGCTATGATGGCTTGACGTAGCGGTTTCTCCCTGTCTTCCCGCTCATCGTAGCTGCTGCATATTGGCATAGCACCTTGCCGCACTTTTTTCTCCAGTATTGTCCGTATATCCAGAGAACGATAGCCGCTAGTAATAATGTTGCATTGATTATCAGTTCCATATTTCCTGTTTTTTTATTTTCGGACAGATTGTCCGGGATAAAAATACTGTTTTTCCGGTAAAGAAACAGACTTTTAGCCATTCTTTTACTTTGCTTCCCCAAACAGAGCGGTCTCTGACATCTGATGACATCTGATGCCGTTTGATGACATCCTTTTGCCCACGACTTTTACTTCCCGTATTTTCGTGCCGGACAAAAAAGCAGAGTTTATGGAGTTTGTATGTATCGAAGCTAAGGCATTCATGGAAATGAATGAGGCTTTGGAAGCCGTTGAAAAGAAAATGCGTGAAACATGCGGAGGAGGCATCTGTAGTATGGATGACTGGATTGATAACCAGGAAGCGTGTATGCTTATGAATGTCTCGCCCCGAAAGCTGTTGCAACTTCGGAGAAGCAGGATTATCCCTTACAGCCATATAGACCGCAAGGTATATTACAGGCGTCAGGATATTATACGTTATTTGGAAAACAGTATTCACCATGTAACCCCCGAATCCTTATGACTCAATTCATACTGACTAAAGAAAGCCCTGAGATTATACGTTTTTTTCGGAACATAAGCACCCTGTCCAAAATGCTGGATGATCAGGAAAAGCCTTCGTCCGGTCCTGAACGGAGAGCGTTACATTACCGACAGCGAGTTGGCGGAGAAATTGAAGCTGACACGAAGGACGCTGGCTGATTACAGAATGAACGGCAGGTTGCCCTATTACAAAGTAGGAGGCAAATTATTATATAAGGAAAAGGACATTCTTGTTCTGTTGGAAAAAAACAGGGTGGAAACATTTGATCATTGGTAATACCCGTTTCCAAGTATCACGACATAAACATAAGAAAAGTCATGGAAACAATAAAAAGAGAGGGTTTCATGGCTTTCTTATTACAGAACCGGCAGATTATAAGTTTTTTTATTTTGGAATCATATATCGGTCAGCATTTCTATTTCTTACATGTAAAGGTAGCCTTTTGCTTCTGATGCGCAAGGCGGTCCTTCGGACTGGTTGGCTGAAAAAATCATCCTCGCTTCGCTGCGGTATTTTTTCGCCAAGCCTTGCACTATCAGAGCAAAAGACAAATGTCTGACATGTAAGAGATAGAAATACCGGCTTTGCCAAAGCCGGAAATGTTTAATCACAAAATAAGAAAATTATGATTCAGACAACAAACAAGTATAGCAAAGAAACTTTCATCCGCCTGAACTACTGGTATGATCGGATACACGGACTTGTACAGGAAGATATAGATAAAGTGAATACCATGGTGGAACACATCGAAAAGACACGCTCCAGCCGGTATCCACGAACAGGAGACAACCTGTTCTTTGTTTCCGGTTATGGTGAGCGTTCCCGGCTGTTCTTTATAGATGCCGTATATGGAGATAACATTATACTCCGGGATTTTTCCTGTGTTCCATTCGTGTCCCGTGACAAAGAGGGTATCAAATGCGATATGCATGGCGGTGAGTGTCTGTTGGTAAAGGCAGGCGATGTAAGGTTCAAGGCATGGACTACCAGCCGTTTCAAGCATTGGGGCCATTACGGAGCATGTGAAAACGGGGAGGTTTACTACGATGCGAAAATAGCCCTGTGGGAGTGTGGCGCACCTGAACAGCCGGAAAGCCGGGAATGGTTCAAAATCCATATCCGCAAAAACACCGGCCGGGCGAGGATATGTACGTCGGAGAAATATCCTGTAAGGATGAGGATGGACTCAAACAGTTTGTCAACGACCATGAAGGTAGCATATTCGCAGAAGAGGATTCTCAGGAAATGGTCATGCTGTGTTTCAGGCATTCCGACATGAGGATTTCCCCGGAAGAATGGGAAAAGATGGATTGTCCGGTATCCATGCGTGAGATATACGGACAGATGCATGAAGTAAAGATTGTAAAAGACCATAAAACGCATCTGACCACATTCTACTATTAACATAGTATCGCCACATGAAAAATCACCCTTGTTTTCTTCTGCCACATATGACAGGAAGGAAACAAGGGTATATCATAAGGCAGTCTTTTCAAAACTTCTATTAGATATGGAGCAGATTGTTCTTCCCGCACAAATATTCATTCAGATCCTTATATCCGGAATATTCATGCGAAAAATCGCATAAACGGATTCCTTATTTGTCCTTTAGTGCCTGCACCGCATTTTTCCCGGCGGTATCATTATCCAGACAGCAACGGATGCCGTCATATTGTGAAAGGAAAGAAAAAGCCTTCTGTAAGTTACTGACAGAATTCAACACTATATAATCCCCCTCTTCCAAAGATGGAAAAGCCGGTCTGAAAGACAGAAAATCCATAAACCCCTCAAAAATATAGCAAATCCTGCTTTCCGGCGTGCTAATGATGCGACTGATGTCCTTGGGAGCAATACAAGCCTTGAAATACCTGTTCCTGATTTCGTACCCTCCGGAAATATTAGGGAAAGCGATGGCAAAATAATTCTTCCCATTCCGTTTAAAATGGGCTTCCCTGCATATTTTTCGGGCAGTTTCCAGATCGATGCACCGTTCCTTCAGATAAGTAAGCAGTATCCGGTTGGCAAGAGGAATGATTTTCAGATCTTGAAAGGCGGGATATGCCTTTTCAAACGGACAGGAAACAGTAACCGGTTTCAGTACGGCTCTTTTATCCTCAATACACTGTAGTACATAACCTATATCTTGTGTCCGATAAATCTCCTTGGCCAACGTTATAATGTCCCCTCCCTTCCCCAGACCGAAATCATACCACAGTTCCTTATGGAGGTCAACCTTGAAAGAGGCCTCCTTTTCCGTCCTGAAGGGCGATTTGTACCATACGCTGTTCCCACGCTGTATTACCGGCTTGTATCCGAATCCGGCTAAAAAATCAACAAGCCTGATGTTCTTTGCTTCTTGTATGTTCATGGCATCTCATTTTCAAGGGTTAGTTCACTATTAATACACGACAAAGAACCGCTTTATATCCGAAACATAAAAAGCAGTGTCATCAGATGTCATTAAAAGTCATCAGATGACATCCTGTATATCCTTTTTACATGAATGGCTCAAAAACTTTTCTGTTTTGGCATGCACACCTCCTTCATGCAGCAATGCCACAAAGTATGATAAAGGCATGAATTATAAGTAAAACAAAACTGTACAAAATAATATTTATGGAGAAGTTATGACATTCTGAATAGTATCTGTATATTTGTAAAATCCAATAACACATAATATATTTGAATGGTATAATCTGTAGACATTATATCGAATAAGGTTTTAGGATATTGATAACCAATAGCCCTGTTTCTTTTCTGTATAAAATACAGTGGAAATTTAAAATGTTGACTGCCGCTTTACTATAAACTATTAATTTAAAAAAGTATTTATGAACAACATGAAAGATTTGATTGCGTTATTTGACAACCACAAGATTTATGATACGGATATATGGACAAATGTCCTTATTCTATTGGTGTTTACAGATTTGTATTTAGGTGTGTGTTGTCCCCAAAAAGAACCTGGAATTACGTTTCAGGATTTAACTCTAATAAACCTGATTCCATTCGTAATATTAGGTATTGTCTGTATTTGGACTGTGAAATTTTTTACTTGTATCCTCTTTGCATTATGTACACTAGCAGTACCCTTAATTGGGAATTATATTTTTCTATTTAATAATGAAGAAGTTTCGATATTTACGTTGAAAGAATATGCAATGAAAACCAATAATACTGTGATTGCACAAATTGTAAGCGATATAGAGATACAAAAATCAAGAAAGGTAAAGAGTGCTTTAGGAAAGGTGGGAGCTATAATCTTATGTTTAGTAGATCTCTTTGCAGGTGCCTTCATGCCCAAGTCAGTTCCAAACTTTTTGGCGCCTAGTGAAATAGTCGTCATTTGTATTTTTGCTCTTTTAGTGCTTTTGGTTTATTCATGCAAAATAAAGATTCAAG
>ENA-OQIG01000332-OQIG01000332.1-human-gut-metagenome-genome-assembly--contig:-NODE-332-length-28150-cov-1.870428_pt1 | contig 28150 bp, 34 predicted proteins | sample MGYA00242576_ERZ504741 | MGnify/ENA primary metagenome ERZ504741 (study PRJEB26092, sample SAMD00036436) | human gut metagenome | host: Homo sapiens | study: EMG produced TPA metagenomics assembly of... | reverse complement strand
TTTCCTTGTTTACCCCCCCCCACCCCTTACGCAACGCAGAAAAATATCTTTTGTCAAGAGCACACACCGTCTCTCTATACATGAAATTTAAATCCTATTTTTTCTTGGTCCGGGATTGATTTATTTTATATTTGCTTTTTTCCTGCTGCTAACAAAAAAATTCTCAAACTGTTACTAAGTACTTATCTTTTCTTTTACCATTTTCTTTTTTATTCGGATATCTTCGCTCATATTGCTGCTCATGCGGTCATACATGATTCTCTTTAAAACTTTTTTCCTCCCCCCCTATCACTTCCCTTTCAACTTCGCTTGTCCATGTCACTTTGAAACGTTCTACCCCTATATGACGAATCGGCGCAGCAGAAAGATACTCTTCAAAGTATCTCTTAAATTTCCCGCACCCGCGCTGCAGCCTTAAAGTTCGCATAGCCTTACTCTCAATAGATCTCACGGCACTTACACTAATTCCGATACTATCCCCGGCTTCCTGCAAGGTCTTCTGTTCCTTGTATCTCTGCCGAATCACTTCCGACTGTTCTTCCGGCAGCTGATCCACCGCTCTCCACAGTTCCTTTGACATGGCAGCAGTATCTAATTGCATGGAAATATCTTCCTCAATATTTATGTCCGCTGCTATGGTATCAGCAATAAATAACTCCTCTTCTCCGCCTATCGGCTCGCTGATACTCTTTATTTGAACCTTTCTGACGTTCTCTTTAATCTGTGCAAGTTTTTCCCTGCTGACACCTAGAAAAGCGCTCATTTCACGCTCTGTCACTTCTCTACCGTAGTATTTGCGGTATTCATTGGAAACTCTTCGGTACTTCTGAATTTCTTCCCTTGCCCCTACCGGGATACGAACCACACTGCCGCAGTTATCAATATACCGCTGCATGATCTGCTTAATCCAAAACCCGGCATAATTGACGAATGGCACGCCTTATCTTCGTCATAATGTTCTACTGCTGCACACAATCCAATATAAGCCTCCTGCTTTAAATCTTCAATTTCTGCAAAGCCCGAGTAACGCACCGCCATTTTATGAATAAAGCCTTGATTCTGTTGCCATAAAAAAAGCATATTCTCAATTACATCCTCTTTGCTTTTGATTTTTAGTACAATTTGTTCATTGCTTGCTCCTTTGTCATTTGACATATACAGAACACTTCCTTTATAATTTTTTCTATCAATTCTTGTTCTGTATATGGGATACATTTTTTATTCAACTTCCTTTTTCTTTAATCAACATATAGAATAGAAATTCGTATCCCTCTTCATTGATTCCGTGTCTTACACTTTCTTTATCTAAGTACCACCCTTAGGGACTTCAATCTCAGTCTTGAAGCGCATTCCTTTCATTATTGTTTTTTTAGGTTCCGGTCTCTTTAAATTCCTGCTGCAATTATATGCTTTCTTTTGTATTTGTTCATCAGTCCCCCTTGTCTTTTTAAAATATTTCACAAAGTATTCCGCAAGCCTTCTATACTGTCCACTATCATCGAGCGGTTTCGCTGCTATCCATCCATATTTCCACAGCTTACTCAATGTACATGCATTTATTTCATTCACAATCATGTGTATATGTACGGCTCCGCGCTCTCCTATTTCTGCCGTTTCAATATATTTCAATTCCTTATTCTCTTTTCTATATTCTCTCCTCATTTTCTTGAGCAACTCTTTTTTGTGCTTCTTCAATGTTTCTATATCCGGTCTTTGTTCTTTTGTATAGGAAAAAGTAACATAAAGGCATTTATTGTCAAAATTTGCATTTATGATTCTTGTAAGTCTTTTCACAGTCTGTCGATCATTTATCTTTTTTTTGACGTTCTGTTGTTTCCTTCTTTCTTTGTTGCCTGCTGCCGCCTTTTGGCTGTATCCACCGTGTATAGTATTTTTCTACTTCTTTTGTTTTTCCTGCTATGCAGACACTTTTTATATATGGCATTTGTCTCTCCTAGGTTCTTAAATTAATATACTTATCAAGTCTTAAAGGCTCTAGTTTATTGACTTCCCAAACCGTAAATGCTATCATAAAAATGTAAGTTTAATTTAGCATTTATGATTTGAGCCGGTTTCTCCCCCGGCTCTTTTCTTTATTCCATGTTCTGTTGTCCTTCCGGCAATTCTAAAGCTTTTTTTGCGCTTCTAGTTGCATTGAAGATATTTCGCGCCCTCTTATCCATCGTTCGGCAAAATTCTTCTATCTCTTTTCTATTCTTTGGCAACCAATACCCTTTTGCTGAACTGCTGCATATTATTGCACCCTCTTTACGCATTTTTGCAATTATTTTTTGTAATTCCCTAACTGATCCGACTCCCGATAATCTTGCAAGCCTTTCGGATGATATTGCATTTTCTTTCCCCTTCGGCAGCAGGTTCAATATTTTCTCTTCTTTTTCTTTCTTCATAATCTACACCGCCTTAATCTGTCTATCCAAATAATGATCTATAACCTTTTTATCATATAGACATCTCTTGCCAACCTTCCTTTCTGCTCCTATTTCCTTTGCAAATTTCAAACCATTATTTCTTCCGAGGCTTAAATATTCGCAAGTTTCTTTCGCGTCTAATAATCGCTTTTCAATATTTGTTACTGTCGTTCTTTTATTCATTTTCAATCTTCTCCTTTTTTGTTAAAGTTTATCTTGCTTTAATTTTAAACTTTAGTTATAATATTTTCAAACAACTATTAAACTTTATTTTTGTTTTAATTTAGAAGGGAGTTAAACTATGATAAAGAAAAACTTAAACCCTGAGTGTGGTATTCGTTTAAAACAATGTCTTTTGAAATCTCGAATCACTCAAAAAGAACTTGCCGAAAGATCCGGGTACACTCAACAGTACGTCAGCACTATCGTTCTTGGTAAAAAATCTTTCATTAGAAGCTGCTAGAAAATTTTCTAAAATTTTAAATGTTGATGAAGCTTTTTTATTATGTGAATCCGATTATAAAAGTGAATCCAACTTTCGTGAATCATACTCTCATTCACTCAACCAAGCCGAATCGCTATGCTTGGAACTTTTAAACTTATGCGGTTATTCTTTAGTGTGTGATTTTGTAGGAAACTGGGAAGATTTAGGACTTGATAAATTTGACCAAAATGCTCATTCATCCATAAATAGATCGCCGGATGAAATTGCAAGACAAGTTATATATCTTACAGAAGTCATTACCCCAAATGGCAAGCACTTTTATTGCGATTCAGAAGACATTGAACTATTACATTATGAATTAATGGAGTATATGCACCTACGCATGAAACAAATGGAGAGTAAATATTCGCGCCGTTTTTATGATGCTCGCATACTTCCACGAAAAAAAGGAAGTGAATTATCTTTTTATAATAATTATCCAAAAAATGACTTTTCCTTTGACTCCTTAGAATTAAGCGCAGCAACATGGACTAATCACGAATATCTGTTTTTTCCGGATATTACTCTATCAGATAGTGAATAGATTTCATCTCCGTTTTAACTTATATTTTCCAGTTTTGGACTTTTTTTGGACTTTTTATTGTTTTTCAATTTACTTCTATGCTATACTATCAACCGCTGAATCCCTTGTAAAATAAGGTCTAGATGGGTTTTCAGCAAAGTGTGTTCGAGAACCTTACCACAACGTAAACAAAACATAAAAGGAGATTTGAATTATGAAAAACAAAGGTGTAGTATTTACCACGCAGGCAGCGATGATTGCTGCTATCTATGTCGTATTGACAGTTGTTTTTGCACCATTCAGCTTTGGATCGGTGCAGGTAAGAATTGCGGAAGCACTTACATTCTGCCGGCATTTACCCCGGCTGCCATTCCGGGACTTTTTGTCGGATGTCTGATTGGAAATATTCTCGGAGGTGCAATGCTTCCGGATATTATCTTCGGAACACTTGCAACTTTAATCGGTGCTGTCTTCACTTATATTCTGCGCAATCAGAATAAATTTTTAGCACCGCTTCCACCAATTGTCGCAAATACAGTCATTATCCCATATGTACTGCGTTTTGCTTACGGGGAAGCAATCCCGATCCCGCTTCTTATGCTGAGCATCGGAATCGGTGAAGTGATTTCCTGCGGTGTACTCGGAATGATCCTTTATTTTACATTAAACAAATACAAACACCGTCTATTTGCTTTATAATATATCCTATAAAACTTTTTAGACACTGAGATTTTAAACGATTAATCTTGTTTGCAAAGAAAAAAACTGAGAATCTGCCTTAAGCGAAAGGCTATTCTCAGTTTTTTCATGTTTTCTTTCCGTTTTTATAATCCTGCTATTCTTTTTGCAGTCAAAACATATTTTCCTGCTAGTTAGTGATGGATACGATTTTGCTTTTACTTTAAATAGCCAAGATATGTGTTCCCGCTGGCCACAGTCAATGCCTCCAGTTCCTCATACGGAACTGAGACCTTCTCTCCGGTATCCGGTTTTACATAAGTGATCATACTATCGTTGTATCCAATCAGCAATACCGCATTATTTAAATCCGTCATAGCGATGATCGGAGTACCTTTTCCGAGGATATAACATAATTCTTCCGGACTGCATCCATGGAGATCAAGTACATTTCCTAGAAACTGTTCTTGGAGAATCTCGATCGGCCTTTTCCCCGCCGCCATTTCTCCGGCGGCATCTACTGTTTTTCCTTCATAAGCGAAAAGACGGTTCAGCGCCGCTGCCAATGTGTTCCCTTCTTGATATGGACTGAGATCCACTCCTGCGATATCATACACAAGACTTCTGTTTCCTCGTTCCCATACATACTTCTGACTTTCTGATACTACAAGCCCTTGATTTTCATTTGCCTGCCGAATCGCATCTGCTGCACTTGCATAGATTCCAAGTAACTTTCCTTTTCCATAGGTATAAAATACTTCGGCCTCTCCTTCTTCCTCAAATGGAATCAGAACCGGATTCTCAAACAACACTTGCTTTGGCTTCAAAAGTTTCGGCTTCTTATCGGAAATTCCTGACTCATATTTAATTCTTACCTGCCGTTCTTTTTCGTCAGAAGTATATGTTTCTACCGAAATATTACTCTTTTCTACTTCTTCATTACTTGTAATATAATCCTTTGCAACCGCTGTATACACAGACTCATTTTTCACAACACGGTCTAATATCAACATTTTCTCTTCTACGGTCACTCCTGTCACATAGACTTGATCCGCCTGATAGGTCTTTACAACTTCATTGTCTGTATCACGGATTTCCAGCTTATACATCGGGCAGACATGCTCTCCTGTAACAAAAGCTCCTGCATCTTCCTTGCGCCCAATCCCATAGACGAAGTCCTCAGAAATAAATCCAAGCGGTCGAATAAATTCTCCAGAACTGCAAGTAACCGTCCGCTCTTTTCCAGTGACAAAATCAAGCACTTTAACTTCCTCCGCATTTTCAAGCGAAGAAACGGTCTGATAGGCAAGAAGTCTTCCATCTTTTGAAGATACATACTGGTCTTTTTCAAGATTCTCTACCAAAGCTTCCTTTTTCCCTTTTTCCAGATCAACTTTATAAAGTGTTCCTTCTTTCATTGCGTAGAGCACTTCTTGCTGCTCGTTATAATAGACAAGCTGCTCCTGTTCTTTTAATAAAATTTCACTGGAAATATTATCGGGAATGAATGCTTTTCTTCCACAAAATTTTTCTCAATATCAAAAAAGTAAGATTGCCGTGCCGACTTCACCTTCATGTTCTCCTCGATTCATATACCCGATTACTTTAAATGTTGTGTCTCCCTGCTCATTGACCGATACAATCTGGATCTCATGTTCCTTGCATAAATTTCGAATGTCATATCCTTCGGAATCTGCAAAGCTAAATACAAGTGACAGTGCATCCTGCTCTGATTATAATTCCACAATTCGCCTGCCTGTACAAAGGAAACGATCGTCCTGCCTCATTTGCCATATAGGAAGTTCTTCTTTCGCAATTCCCAGCAAAATTCCATTATTATCTAAAACATTCCCCGACGCATCTAATTCTTGTTCCATCGTCCGCTCATAATCAAGAAGGTATTCGGTTCCTTCTGCATATCTCACTTTCAGATACTCCCGTATCTGATAAACTTCCGTTTCATCCTGCTCTCCGGCACACTCCACTTCATAGTCATAGACAATGGTCATATAATTACCGCTAATTTCCTTAATACTTCTGCTGACTTCTCCTTTGATCTGCGGACGCAGTTCCCCCCAGGTCAAATGTTCTGCATCAGAATGGATTGTAACTTTCTGTAAATTCTCTGTCTCATCATCTTCCGTTCCATTCTCAAGATAGGCTGCGATCGACTCTGTATTTTCTTTTCCAAATGTCATATTGTGGAATCGTTCTGCAAATGCAAGACACGCATCGCTGTCTGTTCCTTCCTTTGTGCAGATCCTCGTGTAATAATAAATATCCTGTTTTTCCGTATGCAATGTCAGCTTTAAAATCGCTTCCCGATCTGCAAGCTCCAACCCTGGAAAAGTCAATGATGGTTCCTCACCGATTTCCTTTCTCTTTTCCTTATAAAGAATTTCTTTTCCATCTGACGAACATACTTCATAAGTCAGCGCTTTTATCGGCAACACTCCTTCTTCTATTCGGAGTGTGATTCCACTCTGAAAATCCACCGGTGTGATCGTGCTTCTCATTTTCCCTACATTCATCTCTGAAACATAACCTACCAATGGATTGATCTCATATTCTCCCGATACAATCTGTATCCTCGGCAGTGTCGCTCCCCCCATATCTGCTGTCATATCAGCATTTCCCTGATTGGTCAGAAAACTAAAGACGATGACAGCGATCAAAAATACAAACGTCAGAATTCCTGCTCGTTTTACCTTTTCTTTCATGCAAAACTCCCCTTTATTGCAACAGTTCCCCTAATGTCGGGTGAATCTGTAAAAACTCCCGGCATCTTTCTATCTGTTCTTTATTATTCTTTTTCTTTCCTGTTTTTATTGCTCTGATCAAAATATTCTTTGGCGTATGCTCCATATCGATAAACTCTAAGATCTGTGCATCATATCCTTCTCCCTCAAGATACTCCGCCCGCAGCGCGTCTGTAATCAATGCAGACATCCGCTCTTTAATCAGTCCATATTTCAGTACCGGTCTCAGGATCTCATTTTGAATCTGTCCATTGACTTCATGCTGACAGCATGGTACCGATAAAATTACTTTGGCATTCCACCCTACTGCTTTTGCAAGTGCAAAGTCTGTTGCAGTATCGCATGCATGCAATGTCACTACCATATCTACTTCCTCAACCCCGGTATAATCCGCAATATTTCCCTCGAGAAATTTTAACTTCTCATATCCATACTTTTCGCTAAGCTGATTGCAGTTTTCAATCACATCTTTTTTCAGATCCAGTCCGATGATCCGAATATCATAGTGCTTCAGTTCGTGCAGATAATAATACATCGCAAATGTCAGATAAGATTTGCCACATCCAAAATCAAGAATGGTTACCTCCCTGTCTTTTGCAAGTTGCGGCAGAATATCCTCAATAAATTCCAAAAAACGGTTGATCTGTCTGAACTTATCGAACTTACTCCGGACAACCTTCCCATCTGCCGTCATAACTCCGAGATCTTGTAAAAACGGAACCTGAACCCCTTCCTTCAAAATATAGTTTTTCGTCCGGTTGTGGGATAATTCTGCCTGCCGCTTCTCCCCCTTTGTTCTTTTTTTCTGAACAGTTACCTTCCCCTTTTTGCTCACGAGCACTGTGTATTGAAACTCCTTTGTCTCAATCTGCATCTGACGAAACAGTTCCATATCCTGTGTAAGTATGTGCAGCGCCTGTTCATACTCATAATTCTCATGAAATACTTGACGGTTTTTATGTGTCTCACATTGAAAGAAAAGTACATCCTTTATCAGTACAGGACGTACTTTCACTTTTACGATTTCTTCTTTTTTTCTCGGATTACTGAGTGTAGCTCCGATCAGATCTATATTGAGGATTTCTTCCAGTATTTTTTTAATCTCTTCCATCTGCTCTTTACTCCTTTTTTTCTTTCGTAGTTGTATTGTAATGCCTGCCCCCTGCAAATGCAAGAAAGGACAGGGAAATTTCATAATTTCCCCATCCTTTTTAGAGATATCTATCTTCGGGTCTGACCTTTTTCATACTTGATCTTCATCTATTCCCTGCAATAAGCTCTCTTATTTGCTTTCTTCCGGCTGCGGTTGTGGATTTCCCTGCTGCTGATACAGTCTTGGGAATACGATCGTCACTTTAAAAAGATCTCCGTCCAGATACAGTAAGAATTTTCCTCCTTGAAGTTCTGTCAGGTTTTTCGCAATCGACAATCCCAGTCCACTTCCTTCCGTACTTCTTGATACATCTCCGCGGATAAAACGTTCTGTCAATTCATCTGCGGAAATATTTAGCGGCTGTTCTGATACATTTTTGAGAGAAAATTGTACATAGCGGTCTGACATTCTCAAATCAGCATAAATTCTTGTACCTTCCATTGCATATTTGGCAGCATTATTATAAATATTTTCAATGACACGCCAAATTCTTCTGCTATCCACACGAATCATTGCCGGTTCCTTCGGCACATTAACAACGATACTTAAATTTCTCTTCTCAAATTTCTCTGCAAATTCCCCTGTCGTCTGGTTGATCAATTCTACCAGATCAATATTCATATAGTGCAATGTAATATTTCCACTGCTGATCTTCGATGCCTCTACCACATCTTCCGTCAGTGTTTTCAGCCGCTGGGATTTTGCATCTAAAATTTGCAGATATCCCTGAATCTTTGGATCTTCAAATTTCTCCTGCTTCAGAAGACCGACATAATTGATAATGGATGTCAAAGGAGTCTTAATATCGTGTGAGACATTTGTGATCAATCTGTCTTCAGACGCTCATTTTTCATATTTGCCTCAACCGCATTGTGAATTCCTTCCCCAATGTGATTAATATTTTGTACAATCTCTGTATCCTCTTTCACCATATTTCCAATCGGAATTTTATAATTAACATCTCCAGATGCAATTCTCTGAATTCCAAACTTGATTCTCTGCTTCGCGATCGCGCTCTTTAACAGATATGCAAACACCGCTACATCCATTGCAAGAACAAACAAAACAAAGACTGGATGTCCGGTCGCCAACAATAACTGCAGTAACATAAATCCCATGTATCCCAACGTGATTTTTGTTGTACTTCTCCGGTTCTCCCAAAACACCCTAAACAAGTGTCCCACCCACCGTAAAACGCTGTTTTTCCAAAGAGTTCTCGCCTTGATCCGTTTGACAAGACTCAAATATCCTAACATTCCTACTGCACAAGTGATAAGAGTCCCAATTCCTCCGATCAATACCATCTCAAAAAAGCGTTCCTCAAATCCATAAGCAGAGGATATATAAAGTCCTTCTTCAGTATAGCCATATGACAGATCTCCCGGAAGACTCAACCCCGAAATCGGCAGCATGATTGCAAGTAGCATTCCTCCAACGATCAATGCCGCTGCGATCTCCGTCTTAATCCGGTCAAAAAAGTTCAGTGTAATTCCTTCTTTTCCATTTACATGACCTGTCACTGCCGTCAGCCAGATAAAACTTATCAGGAAAAGAATTGCCGAAACCGCACTTCCCACTACAATTACTTTCACCCACGGACTATACTGTTCATACTCTTTATTTTTCATATAAAAACTGTCTTGGATTGGATAATTCGTATCTACGGAAACTGCAAAAAGAAACTCCTCTTTCTGATTTGCACTTCCTGTCACCATATTCTTCCATTCTTCCGCCGAAACATCCATATTTGACTGAAAATCTGCAAGTTTCGGAGCGACAACTACATATTTTCCCTGTGCAGTCATCTTTTTTATATTTTCTTCTACTTTATTGTAATCTTTGTATGCACTGCGTTCGTGTATACTTTTTTCGCTTTCTGGTCCACATACATATATGCCAGATTCGTATTTCCTTCTTCCACAGTCTCCAGCCCATCTTTGTACTGGTAATAATAATGAGGAAGGATCACCAGTGTATTGTCAAGTATTCTGTAAACTTCCTCAAGTTTTCCATTCCATTCTGCATCTGTATTGACCAGTTCCAGAAGATTCTTAAATCCTTCCGGTGCATACTTTTCATTGATCACGCCGTCTGAAAATTCCCAGCAGTCTACATAGAGTACTTTTCCTTCTTTATCTCTAATCGTTTTCTCTGCCTCATCAGAATAATAGCTGTCATTCATATATTCTTCATATCCCAGTTGTGCCATATATCCTTCCAGACTCATTTCTTCTGTTTCTATGAACTGCAACGATTTTTCTTCAATTAACTTCTTAAATTCAGATTTGTAATAATAATGGTATGTGCCATCTTCCTTTTTGCAGACAATGACTCCTTCTTCCTCCGTGTAGTCTATTCCATTGTAGGATTCTGCCCACTTGATCAGATCTCCAACTTGATATGCCATTCCCAATTTGTTTGTTCCATCTACCGCTCTTGCATTTTCATCAAATTTCTTCAAATCGATCAGTCTGTTTGTATCATATTTTCCTTCAGTCTCAAAAATCGGACGAAGTGTATTGTAGTCTAAAATGTTCGATACCGTTGTCTGTACTGTATCTTCAAACCCCTCACTGTCCTCATATGCAAGTGGTTTATCTTTCTGAAATGCACTCAGATATTCCTGCCCCGGATAAACAAGAATCCACGCAAGGCTGAGAACCATAATCACTGTAAGCACGTGCACCAGAACGAGCAGCAACCCTTTACACAATCTTGATTGATACCATTTATTCATACTTACTCCTTTCCAGAGCCTTACGGTCCGCCATCTTGCTAAATCAAAATGACATTCCCTGCTCTTTAAAGTTTCTCTATCTTATATCCGACCCCCCATACGACTTCAAGTATCTCGGTTCCTTCGGATTGATTTCAATCTTTTCCCGTATATGGCGGATATGTACTGCGACCGTATTATCCGCGCCGATTGCGTCTTCGTTCCATATACTTTCATAGATTTGATTGATAGAAAAGACTTTTCCTTGATTTTTCACTAATAGTAATAAAATGTTATATTCGATAGGTGTCAGCCTGATAACATCTCCGTCAACTGTCACCTCTTTTAATTCATCATCAATTTTCAGCCCTCCCACAGTAAATACCGAACTTTTCTTCTCAACTACTGTGCTTCCAAGCTGTGTATATCTTCTAAGCTGGGATTTTACTCTTGCCACTAACTCCAGCGGATTAAATGGCTTTGTCAGATAATCATCTGCTCCTACATTCAATCCTAATATTTTGTCTGCATCTTCTGATTTTGCAGAGAGAATAATAATTGGCAGACTGTTTTTCTCTCTGATCTTTAACGTTGCCCTTATGCCGTCCAGTTTCGGCATCATCACATCAATAATAAGAAGGTCTACCTCCGTCGAATCAAGAACCTTGATCGCCTCCTGTCCATCGTAGGCTTTTAATACATTGTAACCTTCCTGCCGTAAATAAATTTCAATCGCTTCTACAATTTCTTTATCATCATCACATACTAATACATTAAACATATTTATCACCTCCTCTGTATTATACAAGGATAACAGTGATTTTTTAAGAGGGGATTACGGAAATTATTAAGAAATGTTTAATTTCATATCACGATTTTAGTGGGTTTTCAAGCATTTTTGTTACTAACGTGCGAGTCCAACCGATATTCTGAATATGTGCTCATATTTGTAGCCTCTTTCCTTCCTGCCCTTTTCAAAACAAAAAGAGGACTATTCCCCGCCCTCCAAAAAATCTATTTCCAACTGCTCTATAATACAATTAAAAGGAACAACCGCCCACAAGGGGCATATCACATTGATATAAGGATAGTTTTTCTATGTTGTTCAATCGCTATTTTAAGCCATTATTTAAAATATCATCCGCCTTAAGACTTACTTAATATTTTTTTGTTTTCTTTTAGAAATTACACATATTTTAGACACATTTATTCGTTATACTACGTTTAGATAGTTGATTAACACTCACTATCTCCCCCCCTCATAAAGTAACTGCACCTCGGGGATTCCGGGGTGTAGTACTTTAACTCTCATTCCTTTAATAACTATAAAACGGCAGAACCCGTCAGCTTCCACAGCTGACGGGTTTTTGCTGTACTCACTGTCATTCTATTGTTGCGCCACTTCTCCCAGCACTTCCGATCTCAAAGTCATACGGGTCAGGTTTCATCTGAAATGCAAATCCCTTTGCATCTGTTTTTTCTGTGATTGTTTTTGCAGCATCCTGCAAATCAGGCCATATCCATTCATTCGTCGGCTCTTCCAGCCCCGCCTCTGTAAATAAATCTTTATTGTAATACAATACATGAGAAGTAAATCCAACCGGCACTCCATAAATTTCTTCTTCAAGAGAATTATAGTTCCACAACGTATCGCTGAATTTTTCCTTAAACTCAGCCCCACCTTCTTTTTCTATGTAAGACTCAAGCGGTTCCAGACCATCCGCATATGCAGGATAATTCCACATATACATAATATCCGGGGCATCGCTGGAACCATCCCTGCGCTGATTTTGTATCGTAATTACTTCCATATGCCTCTAATGTCACTTCGATATTTTCATGTGCTTTGTTAACTCATCTACCAATTTCTGCTGATGATCCATATCTTCTGCAACATCCCATGTTGCAAAACGAAGCTGTACTTTCCCATCTTTAGAATCATTATCATTTTTGTCATCATTTCCACATCTTCATGTTCCTGCCTTTATGAAAATAAGATTACCCTCGCCTCATACGGCTTCAAAATACCTTTTTTATGATGTTTGTAATTGGAGATCAGTTCCTCTCCTTCTTCCGCATTGTCAAAAAGTGTACAATCCACTTTTTTGTCTGTAAAATTACATCCTACCACAAGTTTCTGATTCCCCAAAATCCGCTCGTATGCGTAAATCTTGTCATCATCTTCTAACAGTCCATAAAAGATACCATCAACGACAATATTATACTGTTTTCTGAGTGCAATTAGTTTCTGATAGTAGTAGAAAATACTGTCTGCATCCTGAAGTGCATCTTCTGCATTAATCTGAAGATAATTCTGATTGATGCCAATCCAAGGAGTCCCTGTCGTAAATCCCGCATGTCTGCTTCGATTCCATTGCATTGGTGTTCTTGCATTGTCACGACTGATTGCTTTCAATGCACTGATCATATCCTCTTCTGCCATGATATTTCTCTCCATTGCATCCTCAAAGGCATGAATACTCTCGATATCCCGGTATTCTTCTATTTTCTCAAAATATGCATTGGTCATTCCAATTTCTTCCCCTTGATAAATATATGGAGTTCCTTTCATCATATGAAGACAAGTCGCAAGCATTTTTGCCGAAAGTTTTCGATACATCGGTCCGTCATTTCCAAAGCGGGAAACTGCTCTTGCTGATCATGATTACTCCAGTAAAGGCTGTTCCATGCTTTTCCTTCTAATTCTGTCTGCCATTTGTTCAGAACTTCCCTCAAATCTTTCAAACAGAATCTCTCATCCGTCCACTTTCCAAATTCTCCGACAGTTAAATCTACATGTTCAAACTGAAATACCATTCCAAGCTCTGTTCCATCCAGATTTGCATATTTCTTTGCCTCTTCGATTGTCACTCCCGCTGTTTCCCCAACGGTCAGCAGATTGTATTTTGAGAGAACTTCCCTATTCATCTCCTGAAGATACTCATGTACTCTCGGTCCATTGCAGACAAATGGTCCGAAATCTGCGTAGCTACTACCACCGTGAATTTCCCCATCCGGATAACTTTGATCCTTGGAAATCATACTGATCACATCCATACGGAATCCATCGATTCCTTTCTCACACCACCAGCACATCATCTCGTATATATTGTTCCGTACGGCTTTATTTTCCCAGTTGAGATCCGGCTGTTTCTTTGAAAAACAATGAAGATAGTACATATCTGTTTCTCTGTCGTACTCCCATGTAGAGCCTCCGAAACACGCCCCCCAGTTGTTCGGTTCTTTTCCGTCCTTTCCCTCTCGCCATATATAAAAGTCTCTATATGGATTTTCTTTTTGACTTTTTACTTTCGATAAACCATGCATGTTCATCCGAAGTATGATTCACAACTAAGTCCATCACAAGCCGTATTCCTCTTTTGTGCATTTCTGCAAGCATCCGGTCAAACTCTTCCATAGTACCAAATTCCTGCATAATGTTCTGATAATCCGAAATATCATACCCATTGTCATCATTCGGTGACTGATAGACCGGTGAAAGCCATACGACATCTACTCCAAGTTTCTGCAAATAATCAAGATGTGCCGTAATCCCATTTAGATCCCCAATTCCGTCTCCATTACTGTCTGCAAAACTTCTTGGATAAATCTGATATACTACACTATTTTTCCACCACATTTTTTCTTCCTCCGATTTTAATTGTTAATGATAGTATAAACACTTTGTTTCGTATTTTCTTGCAATATGTTATTCTATATTTATGCTATATTCACTTTTTATCACTTAACAAACTAGGAGGTCCTCTTTCATGAACAAACAAACTCTTCAGGAAAACCACACGGAACCCCTTATTTTCCGTTTGAATCATTCTCTCAAGCAGATCTTACCGGTTCCTACTTTGCCCCTTATCACTGGCACGACGAATTAGAATTCCTCTATATTACCAAAGGTTCTCTGACACTTCGTACAGAAAATTCTTCTTACGCATTGACAGAAGGGCATGTTTATTTTATCAATCCCGGAATCGTACATGGAATTTTCGGACACAGCAAAGTATCCCATCACTATGCACTCTTGTTTCCCATGTCTCTACTGAGCTTTACCCAGTACGACATCTGTCAGGATGCGCTGATCCTACCCCTTCTGTCTCAAAAATTACAATTTCCCTATGGGGAAACTCTGCCAAAGAATGTACCGAAAAGCTCTGCTCTCTCATAGAATCTGCTGCCTTACTGTACGATTCTCCATCTCCCACGACTCCACTTTCCATCAAAATTCTTCTGCTGCAAATATTGGAAACTCTGTTTTTACACAATGCATTTCTCACAGTTTCTGAAGAAACCTTGTTCAAAAGAACTTCTAATTTCGATCCTCTAAAAGAAGTATTTACTTATATAGAAACAAACTATATGAGGAAAATTCATCTAGAAGAGCTGTCCAGCTGCGCACATATGAACAAAAATTATTTCTGTAAATTTTTTAAAAAGAAGATTGGCAAATCTCCTTTTACATACCTGAATGAATACCGTATCAATCAAGCTGCTTCCCTTCTTCTGAAAAGCAATGCTCCAATCACAGAAATCGCCCTCAATACTGGCTATGAAAATATGAGTTACTTCATCAGACAATTTAAATACTATAAGCACTGTACTCCTTCTGATTTCCGGCATTTTTCAAAACACAAAGAGCAGTCTTTTTAAAAAATCTGCTGGAAAATCCATCTTCTGTTTGCTATACTTTCTCCTGACAAAAACAGCTCATGTTCCACAAGCCTGTCTTGTGTTCATATAGATATTTGCGTGATAAAGGAGATGATTTTTATGACAATAACATGTAAAAACAAAAATAGAAACCATAAACAATACAGGGAGGTCTGATCGATAGTTACCTCCCGGAATCAGGAGGCTATATGATTACTGTTACATTAGATACAATTAAATTTCACCTAAAAGAAATCCATGATTTCTCATGGCTGCAAGCAATCGGAAATGTTTTTGCTGTCTTTGACCAGAATGATTCCGGAAATATCAGTTTCGGTGTCGCGCGAGGTTCAGAAAAATTTTTCATAAAAGTTGCCGGAATTGCCACTGCTGAATCTATCCGTACAAAGGAAGAGGCCATTGCGTCTCTCAAATCTGCGATGTCTGTTTACGAAACGATTACACACCCACATTTGATCGAACTTATAGATCACGGTTCTCTGGACGATTTATATATTTCTGTATTTAAGTGGACATCCGGTGACTGTCTCTTCGATCATTGGAATTTTGAGAAATATGACAACAATCCTCAGCTGATCCCTCCTGCAAAGCGTTTTCGGCAATTACCTTTAAAGAAAAGAATCGCTGCCGCGGAAGTTCTGTTTTCCTTTTTGAATACTGTTTCTGAAAGCGGATATGTTGCGGTTGATTTTTATGCAGGAAGCATAATGTATGATTTTCAGACAGACAGAATAACAATCTGTGATATCGACTTATTCCGAAAAAAGCCGGCCATAAACGACATGGGCGAACACTACTGGGGAACAAAGCGTTTAAAAGCACCGGAAGAATATTGTTACGGCGCTGCCATTGATGAAGTTACAAATGTCTATACACTTGGTGCTCTTCTTTTTGACAGCTTTTTTGGTCATTACACGGAAGAAGAAATTCGTACTCGCTATGAACAAAATGCCTTTTCTCCTTGCTCCTTTGAGCAATGGGAACTTAACAGAGCATGCTACGATGTCGCATGCAAAGCTGTCTCTCCTGAAAGATTGAAAAGATATTCTTCCATCGACAGCTTTTATTTATCTTCACAATGGCAGAAACGGCTTTCCATCCAAGAATACAAATCTGCATATACCGTTTCCCGGTCCGTTTCATTCAGAATTTCATGTCTGTCATTTTCATATAACTTGATCTGCACATCTTTACATCCACAGTCTTTGTATTTTTGAAAGACTTTTTCCACACCATCCCCAAAGTTTCCCACAGGATCCTCCTTTCCAGCTACAAAAAATATCGGAAGATCTTTTGGTATTTTTTCAATGGCTCCTTTTTTCTGTAACTGTTTCATTCCTCCGAACATCTGATAGTAAGCGCTCACAGTAAAAATAAAGGTACACATCGGATTTTTTAAATAAGCATCTACCATTTTTCATCCTTTGTCAACCAGTCCATCTCAGTCCTTGCAGGATGAAACTTCTTGTTATATCCTCCGAATGCCATCGAATTTACAAACTTACTTCGGTAACGCCACCCCCTGATTCCGGCAATGCACTTGCAAACTCCTCTGCCGAGCATCAGTATCGGTAATGGCTGATATCCTGTTCCCATAATGACTGCGCCTGACAGCCTTCCGCATAGGATAGCAGATATTGTCTCAGCAAAAAAGAACCCATACTATGTCCCAGCATAAAATATGGAATCCCCGGATATTTCTTCTCCGTTTTTCTGCGAAGGGTATGGATATCTCCCACTACATATTCGTTGCCGCTCTCTTTTGGGAAATATCCATAATCTTCCTCATCTGCCACCGATTTTCCATGTCCCAGATGATCATGACCAACTACTACGAATCCTCTGTCAGTAAGATAAGAGGCAAATGCTTCGTACCGTTCAATATATTCTACCATTCCATGACAGACTTGAAGGACAGCTTTAATCTGTCCCTCTCCTCTCCACTCAATTGCGTGGATCTCTGTATGTCCATCACCGGAAGGATAGTAAAATTCTGTCTTTTCCATCGTTTCTCTTCCTTCCTACTTTTTTATTTACCTGTCTTCCATCTCAACATATGCTCTGTGCGGAGCCAGCGATTTATATGCCGGACGGATAATCTTATCAACATTTTTTCAACTCTTCTAATCGATGTGCACTCCATCCGACAATACGTGCCGTTGCAAAGATCGGTGTATACAGTTCCTTTGGCAGCCCGAGCATGCTATATACGAGACCGCTGTAAAAATCTACGTTGGCATTGACTCCTTTGTAAATTTTTCTCTTCTCACCGATTACTTTTGGTGCCAGTTCTTCCACCAGTGCATAAAGAGCATACTCCTTCTCACAATGCTTTTCTCTTGCCAGCTGTGCAACAAATGCGCGGAAGATATCTGCCTTGGATCGGAAATAGAATAGACCGCATGTCCCATTCCATAAATCAAACCTTTCTGATCGAATGCTTTCTTATCCAGGAGTGCTTCCAGATATGCCTTCACTTCATCTCTATCTTCCCAGTCTGTAAGATGCTGCTTCATATCTTCAAACATCTGTGTCACTTTGATATTAGCGCCTCCATGCTTTGGCCCTTTCAGCGATGCCATAGCAGCTGCCATCGTTGAATAGGTATCTGTTCCAGAAGAAGTAACTACATGCGTCGTAAATGTTGAATTATTTCCTCCGCCATGATCCATATGGAGCACAAGTGCCATATCCAGTATCTTCGCCTCCAGCTTCGTATACTTCTTATCCTTCCTTAGCATCATTAAAATATTTTCTGCTGTGGAGAGTGCGGATCCGGAGCATAGATAAATAAATCCTCTCCCATCCGATAATGATATGCATGATATCCATATACCATCAGCATCGGGAACTGGCTGATCAGATTCAGACACTGCCGGAGTACATTCGGATAGACGTATCGTCTGCCTTTTCATCATAAGAATATAGATTTAAAATCGAGCGTGAGAGACTGTTCATCATATCCTTGCTAGGTGCTTTCATGATCACATCTCGCACAAATGTCGGCGGAAGCGTTCTGCGCTCTACAAGAACATCGTGAAACTCTCTTAACTCGCTCTCATTTGGCAGTTCTCCGAATAAGAGGAGATACGCAATTTCTTCAAATCCATAATGTTCCTTTTTTAGAAATCCATTGACAAGATCCTTTACGTTATATCCACGATAATACAAATTTCCTTCACATGGAACTTCCTCTCCATTGACAATCTTCTTCGCGCGAACATCTGATACATTCGTCAGCCCTGCCAGAACACCTTTTCCGTTCAGATCGCGCAGTCCTCTCTTTACTTCATACTTTATATATAATTCTTTCTCAATCTCATTATTCTCTTCACACTTCTTTGCTAATGCTTCGATCTGAGGTGTCACATCAAACAATGCTTCTGAAACTGATTTTCCCATAGGCTTCTCCTTTCCGAATGCTGAAATCTGTTTGTAATTTAGCACTTATTATACTAAAACACATTCATTTTTGCAATATTCAAAAATATTAAATAATTATTAATCAAAAAACAGACTTTTTGTTTCTTCTTCGCAAAAAGTCTGTTTTAGTTTGTTCTATATTAGTTTCCGGTCGGAAAATATGGACGAAGTGCTCCAGCACATTGCTGATCGGCATGGTCTGCAGCCAGACATGTCCCGGTCCTGTAATTACTGTGTTAAAAAAACCTTCTCCCCCGAAAAATTTGTTTTTTAACCCCGGAACAGTCTGGATATCCATCTGGCATGACGCTGTCATCGCCGCAAGATGTCCGGTATCAATTACAATCTGCTGCCCTGGCTGAAGTTCATACTCAATCACATGTCCGTCAAACTCGGCAAACATGACTCCTTCGCCGGAAATCCTCTGTAGTATAAATCCCTCTCCGCCAAAAAGGCCGGATGCAAGTTTTTTATGAAAATGAACGGACAGCTGTATTCCTGCCTCAGCTGCAAGAAAGCCACCTTTCTGTACGACTATTTCTTCTCCCGGACGAATATGAAATGCCCGGATAGAACCAGGAAAGCTGGATGCGAATGCAATCTCTCCCGCTCCTCCCTGCGCTGTATAAATGTTTTGGAAAATTGCTTCCCCGGAAAACATTCTTCCGAATGCCTTTCCAAGTCCTCCATTTGTAGAAGTATCCATCCGCATATTTGGTGACATCCATGCCATAGATCCCTTCTCTGTGATCATTCTTTCCCCTACGTCCAGTCTGCAGATAACTACCGGAAGTGTGTCTCCTAAAATCTGATATCTCATAGTTGTTTCCCCCTTCTCTGACTCAAATGATAAACGCTACGCTTTCGTTCCATTCTCCTCTTGCTGCAACCGCCCGACAATATTGCTTAAAGTTGCAAACTCTTCCAGATTGAGGGCTTCTCCTCGTACGCTCGCCCCTTTTCCTAATTCCGCAATTGCCTGCTCAATTCCCTCTCTGGATAAGGAAATTTCAGGTGAATTTTTCAGTCCGTTTGCCAGTGTCTTCCGTCTCTGATTGAAAGATGCTCTGATAATACGGAACATCAATTTTTCATCTTTCACCTGCACCGGAGGCTCTTCATGGCATTCTAACCGTATCACTGCAGACCCTACTTTCGGTCGCGGCATAAAACAATTCGGTGGAACATTTGCTGCAATATATGGCTTTGCATAATATTGCACTGCGAGCGACAGTGCCCCATAGTCTTTCGTTCCAGGTCCAACCTGCATGCGTCTGCGACCTCTTTTTGCACCATAACTGTAATGCTCTGCACCGGGACATGACTCTCAAAAAGTCCCATAATGATCGGTGTCGTAATATAGTACGGAAGGTTTGCCACCACTTTGATCGGTTTCCCTCCATTTCTCTCCTGAGCCAGTTTTACAATATCCAGCTTTAACACATCTTCATTGATGACAGTCACATTGTCATAACTGCTCAAAGTATCCTCCAGAATTGGAATCAATGCTTTATCAATCTCAACCGCCACGACTTCTCTCGCCGCGCATGCGAGATATTGTGTCATCGTACCGATTCCCGGTCCAATCTCCAGAACAAAATCATCTTTCGTAATCTCTGCCGAACGGATAATTTTGTCCAACACATGCGTGTCAATCAGAAAGTTCTGACCAAATTTCTTCTGAAATGAAAAATTGTATTTTTGCAATACCGCAATGGTATTCTGTGGATTGCCTAATGTTGGCTGATTCATATATTTTCTCCTATACTCCAAATAATTTCCTTGCATTTTCTCTCGTCTGTGTAATCACCTCTTCACAGCTGATCTGTTTGATCGCCGCAATTTCTTCCGCGATCAAAGGAAGATTCAGGGAAGAATTTCTCTTTCCTCTGTTCGGAACCGGTGCAAGATACGGACAATCCGTTTCCAAAACAAGCGCTTCCAGTGGAATCTCTTCCACAACCTCCTTGAGTTTTCTGGCATTTTTAAATGTGACAACCCCACCGATTCCTAGCAGATATCCCATCTTTACATACTCTCTTGCATGCTCGACAGAATACGAATAACAGTGGATAATCCCCTTAAGATCCTGCCCATATTCTTTCATCATCTCCAAGGTATCGGCTGCGGCTTCCCTGCTGTGGATGATCACCGGAAGTCCCGCCTCCCTTGCAGCCTCCAGCTGACGGAGAAACCATTTTTTCTGAACTTCATGTGATTCCTGATCCCAGTAATAATCAAGACCAATCTCACCGACAGCCACAACCTTCTCATGGGACAGCTTTTCTTTCAGCCATGAAAATTTTTCCTCATCCAATGTGCCGACTTCGTCAGGATGTACACCGACTGCCGCATAGATAAATGGATATTGCTCTGCAAGTCTGATCGTGGAAAGGCATCCCTCCAATGTTGCACCGACATTTACAACTGTCTCTATTCCTGCCTCCTGCAGTCCGGCAAGAAGCTGTTCTCTGTCCTCATCAAACTGCTCATCATCATAATGTGCATGTGTCTCAAAAATCATCTATACTAACCCCTTTCGGATTTTGCTTCTGTCCTTGTATTATAAGTGAAAATCCTTGTAAATTCAACTTTTCCGATCCTTTCTTCTATAAAAGGTTTGAATTTATCTATAAAAAAGATTATACTTGTCTATATATCAAAAAGAGGAGGAACTTCAAAATGAAAGTTTACGACACAGTAAATAAAGTAGAACTGGAAGCTACTGAAAAAGAACTTGTTGACATTATGGTAAATGGACGTCAGGTAGATCTGATCTTAAATGAAAAGAAGACAGATGCAGACGGATATCTGACATGGGACGTAGAACACTGGTCAAGCATCGATAATAAGAGATTCATCCGCTGCTATTCTTTAGAAGGACGCGTATTGAGTGAATCTACTGGTCACAATATCTACGATCTTGCAAACGACTTCAAACCTGAAGAAGCAAAAGAAGTACAGTTAAGTTAATCGAAACTGTTCGTTTCTTCCTGTTGAAAACAAAATCGAGAAGACTTTTATAAAAAGCAGGTACTGCCAAGAGGTAATATGACACGGACCCTCTTGCAATACCTGCTTTTCTCGTTCTCACTACGCTTGAACTCTTATCTTTTTTTCTTTTTACAGAATTTCTTTTCTCAGCTGTTCTGCTGATTTCATAGACAATAAGCCTGGTGCAATATCAAATACTGTCTTTGCACCGCAGTCACCGTTGTTTGCAAGTCTGTATGCAGCACGGGCATATGCAACTAAGACACTAGAAGTAAATTCCGGATTAGAGTCCAGTTTTAAAGAGTATTCAATTACATGCTTGTTTCCTTCTCTTCCAGTCTCTCCAGTGCGGATCACAAAACCGCCGTGCGGCATTTTGCTGTGTTCTGCTTTTAATTCCTCTTCCGATACAAAAGTAACGGTTGTATCATAATCTGCAAAATAATTCGGCATTTCTTTGATGGTCTTCTCAATCAGTGCCTTATCTGCACCTTCCTCTGCCACGACATAGCACTCACGAAGATGTTTTTCTCTTGTGGAAAGTTCTGGCTCACTTCCACTTCTGACTCTCTCCACTGCCTCCTCAATTGGAACAGTATACTGGATTGCATTCTTCACCCCTTCGATACGGCGGATCGCATCAGAGTGTCCCTGGCTGACTCCCTTTCCCCAGAAGGTATAAGTGCTTCCTTGTACGAGGATCGATTCTGCATAAATACGGTTCAGGGAGAACATTCCCGGATCCCAGCCCACAGAGATGATTCCTACTTTTTTCCCTTCGTTTGCCGCTGTATCTACATCTGCAAAATACTCTGGAATCTTTGCATGTGTATCAAAACTGTCGATCATATTGAAGTGTTTTGCAATTTCTGGTCCCATCACTGGAAGATCTGTCGCAGAACCTCCGCAGAGGATCATCACATCGACTTCATCTTTCAGTGTAAGAATATCATCAAAATGTACTTCTTTACACCTTCCGTCAGAATCTGAACGCTTTTTGGATCACGGCGTGTCACTACCGCAACAAGTTCCATATCTTCATTTCTCTCGACTGCAAGTTCTACACCGCGTCCAATGTTTCCATATCCAACAATACCAATTCTGATTTTACTCATTGTGTTCTCCTTCTTTCTCGTAATAATCTGTTTGTTTACTTATTGCAGCTGTAGGCAGAGTCTTAACAGATTTCTGCCCCCGCCGGCATCTCTTTTTCCGGTGTCATTAATGCAAGATTTCCTTCTGCATCTTCTGCACAGAGAAGCATTCCCTCTGATAAAACACCTGCCAGTTTCGCCGGTTTTAAGTTCACAAGCACCATTACTTTTTTCCCTACCATCTCTTCCGGTGTGTAATGTGCCTTAATTCCTGATACGATCTGTTTTACCTGACTTCCCACCTTTACTTGTGAACAAAGCAGTTTCTTTGATTTTTTTACCGCTTCGCAGGCAATAATCTCACCGACTTGGAACTGCATCTTTCCAAATTCTTCAAATGTGATTTCTTCTTTCGGTTCAATGTCAATTACAGACTCTTCCTCTGCCTTTTCTTCTACTGGTGGATGTAATTCTTCTACCTTCTTCATGACCTCTTCCATATCAAGTCTCTGGAATAGAATCTCCGGCTTGTCTGTTACATGACCTCCATTTAGTTGAGCAAGAATCTTTTCAGATGTCTCCGGCATAAATGAGCTTAATAATTCTGCCCCCTTTGAGATACTTGTAATCAGATTGTAAAGCACTGTTTCCAGACGGTCCTTTTTGTCCTCTTCTTTTGCAAGCGCCCAAGGCATTGTCTCATCAATATACTTATTGCAGCGTTTGAACAGGTTGAATATCTCTGTGATTGCATCTGCTACCCGGAGTTTGTCCATCTTCTCATCTACTGCTCCCGGTGTGCGCTCTACAACTGCTTTTAACTCTGCATCTACCTCTTCTGCAATTCCCTTATCTGTAACGATTCCCCCGAAATATTTATTTGTCATGGAGATCGTACGATTCACAAGATTTCCAAGTGTATTTGCAAGGTCAGAATTCATACGCTCTACCATCAGTTCCCATGTGATGACACCGTCATTGTCAAATGGCATCTCGTGCAGAACAAAATAGCGGACTGCATCAACTCCGAACATATTTACAAGCTCATCTGCATAGATGACATTTCCTTTTGATTTACTCATCTTTCCATCGCCCTGAAGCAGCCACGGATGTCCAAACACTTGCTTCGGAAGTGGAAGATCCAGCGCCATCAAAAAGATTGGCCAGTAAATTGTATGGAAGCGGATAATATCCTTTCCGATCAAGTGAAGATCTGCCGGCCAGTCTTTCTTAAACTGCTCACTGTTCTCTCCATCACAGTCATACCCAATTCCTGTGATGTAGTTTGTAAGCGCATCTAACCATACATAGACAACATGCTTTGGATCAAAATCTACCGGTATTCCCCATGTAAAAGAAGTTCTTGAAACACAGAGATCTTGAAGTCCCGGAAGCAAGAAGTTATTCATCATCTCATTTTACGGGACACCGGCTGAATAAATTCCGGATGTGTATTGATATGTTCAATCAGCTGTCCGCATATTTACTCATCTTGAAGAAATATGCCTCTTCCTTTGCTGGCTGTACTTCACGCCCACAGTCCGGACATTTTCCATCAACCAGTTGTGATTCTGTAAAGAATGCCTCACACGGTGTACAGTACATTCCTTCATAATATCCTTTGTAAATATCTCCCTGCTCATACAGCTTTTTAAAGATTTTCTGAACTTGTTTCTCATGATATTCATCTGTCGTACGAATAAATTTATCATAAGATGTATTCATCAGATCTGCAATCTCTTTTACCTGTGCAGCCACACCGTCTACAAATTCTTTCGGTGTCACTCCAGCTTCCTGAGCCTTCAGTTCAATCTTCTGTCCATGTTCGTCAGTTCCTGTCTGGAAAATACATCATACCCCTGACTTCTTTTGTATCTTGCGATTGCATCAGCAAGTACAACTCATAAGTATTTCCAATGTGTGGTTTGCCTGATGTATAAGCAATCGCTGTTGTCATATAAAATTTTTTCTTATTCCATTTTGTTATCCTCCTCTTTTTTGAATATACGCATTTAGATTTTCCACTCAAAAGCAGCATCTTCAAAAAAGGATCTCACCCGGAGAGTTTTTTATTTCATCATTTTTCTTGAAACAAAAAACTCGCCTCCTCAAAAGAGAAGACGAGAGATTCCCGTGGTACCACTTCTATTTATCCGCTCTTCACAGCGCGAACCTTACCGAGTGCCCTGCACTCTCGCTGTAAAGGCGAATCCCTTTGTATCACACTTTTCTTTCGTATTCTCTTCTAGATTAGACCGAATAGACAACAGAAAGTATCATACACCGCTCGGAAGCCATCTTCAGTCAGATTCCACTTGTTCCTCTCAGCATCTCATATCTCTTTGTATCTGTCTGTGTCCAAGTCACATTCCACACATTTCCATATGAATCAGAACTTCTCTGTAAAGTTTCCCCCAACTTACTCTTTTCGATCAACGTCGTTTTTCTTTTTTCAAAATTAAAATATGTAGAAATCGTAACATACGGATTTTGGAATGTCAAGTTTGGGAACTTTCTCTTTCCGAATTTTTCTAGTCTGCTTTAAAATCTTTTCTTCTTGTCTGCTTTCTTCTCTGCTTTCTGATGAAAAAAATTACTCCGCAGAGCAATGGAAGGATCATCAAAGCAACTCCCACAATGGATGGCAGATTATAGAAAAACTGAATCTTTCTATCCGGTGTGACCAGAATTTGAAACACCTTTTCCTCCGATCGGTTTCCTGCCGCATCCACACCGGATACGCAAACCGTTTTCCACCTATTCTCCTGTCTAAGGACAACTTCTACCCTTCCTCCCTGCCGTTTCAATCTCTCGGCATCGTATCTTTTTTTTTATTTTTCTCTCACCATAAACAGACACTTCCACTGCCTCTGTCGCAAAATTATCTTCCGTATAAATTCGTCATTTTTTTCGAGGACTCTTTATACTTCCCATGATTCTCTATTCCGGACTAACAACCACTGTCGGCGCTGTCTGATCTACAAACAAATTGATTTCTTCTCCCTTGATCTTATTGTTCCCTCTATTTTCTGCCCTGTCTTTTGAGGAAAGTGTTACCGTATAATTTCCTTCTTTCTGAAAATTGTGTCTGCCAATCTTATAAGTGTATGTTTTCCATCCCTGCTCGGGTTCGTTTTTTTCCACCGCATAGTCTTTCCCCTTTTGCAGTCTGACAACTTCTCCATCTCTTCCATAACTGATCTCCTTCATCTGCAATGTATCTATATTGATTTCCGTCACTTCAATTTCCTGCGGCTGTTTTGTATAATGCTTTTGCAGAAGTTTTCTTGTGTTGTCACTTAATGTATAGACAGAGCCAAATCGATTTACCGAAAATGTAATTGACTTTTTTGTCACATTGCCTGCCCGATCCGTCACTTGAACTGTCAGTGTATACAAGTCGTCCTTCTCCTTCGTCCGTTCAAAATCCGGTAGTTTTATATACTGCCCGTTTACGATTTCCGTCTTCTGTCCCTCTATCGGAAGTTTCCCGCGATGGTATCCCGTCAATTCGATTTTGACATCCTTCTCTTCGTAGTTTCTGTCCTGATAACGAATCTGAGGTGCAACTATATCATTATTTGCAGACTTGTTCTCCACTCCAAAGATTTCTACAGACGGACTTGTCCGATCAATGGTAAATCGATCTTCCGGATACTCTTTTGCCATATTTCCCGCAAGATCTGTGTAAGAAACATTAAATGTATATGTCCCATCTTTGTCATATAAAATGGTTGCACGGTGTACTGCTTCTCTTTCTCTATTTTGGGAAGATGTTTCACTGTCTACTCCCTCTGATGTAAACATCCCTATTTCCGGCGCCTTTTGCTCCTCCCCATCAAGAACTGCTGTGATTTTGATCGCTACATCTTCCGGTCGGAAATTTTTCTCCTGAATCGAGATCACTGCAGTCCGAGGTTTATGATAATATCCCTTTGTCCTTTCCGTCTGTTCCTGATACGAAACCCGGATAACAGGAGCAGTCTGATCAATCACAAACACATCATCATTTTCATATATAGTCTGGTTTCCCGCCTTGTCTGTGCAATTAAGCGAAAGCTTGTATACCCCATCTTCCCGAAATAGCATTGTACATACATATGTATCCTGATCCGTATTTTTTCCGCCTTCCTGCCTGGTCCATTCCCCACTGATCGGTTGCCTTCCTTCCGAACTGCCTGCCTGAATTTTCAAAGTCTTTTCATCAAAATTTCTCTCGTGAACAGTGATGGTCGCTTTCCGTGCCTTCCTGTAATAGTTTCCGTTTACAGGCATCTGATCATCATATTGAACGTGAAGGATCGGCGGTGTGATGTCTATTGCTATCTTTTCTTTGTTCTCTGTCTTCTCGTTTCCGGCAAAATCCTTTACCGTTACTTGAACCCTCACATCATTGCTGTTGAACACCTCCGCCGGAATGACAACTGCTCCTTCCCATCTTGCCTTTCCTCGTGTCTGATGATCTTCTTTTTGAAATAAAATTTCCTCCTTATCTGCCTGTACATTTTCTTCTGCTGCCACATGGTAGAAAACTTGTTGAATTCCTGAATATGTATCCCCTGCCTGTAGATCTTCCGCTTCTATCTTTACTGTCACATCTCCTCGATAAACCCCACCGGATTTTTCCCCTTCCAATGTCATTTTGATCTTTGGCTCTGAGCATTCCGTAATCATTCCACTTATCGGGTATAAAAAGCAGATATTTCCTGCCAGATCTTCCACTTTTCCATACACGATACACTGTTGGTCCGGATTTACTGCAAATGCATCTCCTTTCACCCATTCTTTTGATGGTAAATTCTTTACATCTTCTTCCGAAAGCGGACGTTTCGAACAGTAATATTTTACGGAAGCCACCCCGGCTGTAACATCTTCTCCCGTAATCTGAATCTGATAAGCATCTCTTTGGAACAAACTAAAAGAAACAGTTCTCCATGATTCTGCTGAATTTTTCAGCCCATCCACAACAATTTCTCCTTTCGGAGCCGTCTGATCCACTGTGAATCTTCTCGGAGCAATGCTGACTTTCCTTCCTGCCAGATCCATATACGTAAACTCTGCGATATAATTTGCATCTTTTTCAAACAAAAATGTTGCAGTGTATGTATCTGTATCTATCTTTTCCAATTTTTCCTTCTTTGCTGCCTGCTGGAAGTATCCGCCCTCTACTTCCTCATGGACTATTCCCCGTTCCTCATTCCTTCCTGCCTTTTA
>ENA-OQIG01000331-OQIG01000331.1-human-gut-metagenome-genome-assembly--contig:-NODE-331-length-28218-cov-2.857072_pt1 | contig 28218 bp, 33 predicted proteins | sample MGYA00242576_ERZ504741 | MGnify/ENA primary metagenome ERZ504741 (study PRJEB26092, sample SAMD00036436) | human gut metagenome | host: Homo sapiens | study: EMG produced TPA metagenomics assembly of... | reverse complement strand
TATTCCATTCACTCATTCTTCCTTTCAGGCATTGGGTTAAATATGCTTCCAAAAAGCGGAATAATGTATCCATTTCTTCATCTTGTTCCTATAGAAATACGAAGACTGTTGTCCAGACCAGGTGTTTTAAAATAGCGCACATAGATCTGTTCTTTCTTCAATGCCTCAAAGATCTTTTCTGCCGGAACGGACTTATGAGAAGCGAAAATAAAATTTGACTGGGAATTGGGGAAGGTAAATCCCAGTTCTGTAAGACGCTTCTTTGCATGTTCCCTGGTAGCTACGATCTTTTCAATTGTCTTTTCAAAATATTCCTTATCCTTTACTGCTTCCACACCTGCTAAGAGAGATGGAAGGTTCATGGTATAGGAATTATAAGAGTATTTTACATCATTTAAAGCGCGGATCAGATCCGGATGTCCCATTGCAAAACCAATACGCATACCTGCCATGGAGCGGGACTTGCTGAAAGTCTGGACTACTAAAAGATTTTCATATTTATCCAGAAGTTCCAGTGCGGAAGGCCCTGCAAAATCCACATAAGCCTCATCTACGATCACTACCACATCCTGATTTGCCTTTAAGATCTCTTCTACCTGATCCAGTGGCATATATACACCTGTTGGCGCATTTGGATTTGGGAAGATCACACCGCCGTTTTCCTTTTCATAATCTTTTACATCAATGGTAAAATCTTCTTTTAAAACAGGTGTCTCAAACGGTTACTTAAAAAGATCCGCCCATACTTATAGAAAGAATAGGTCACATCCGGGAAAAGCACCGGTTTATCTGAGTTGAAGAAAGTAAGAAATGACATGGCAAGTACATCATCTGAACCTACTCCCACGAAAACCTGATCCTCGTTTAATCTATAATAAGAAGCCAGTTCCTTAACTAAAATGGACGCTGTAGGATCCGGATACTTACGTAAACGGTCTGCTTCCATCTCTTCTAAGACCTTTTTTACACCTGGCGCCGGTGGATATGGATTTTCATTTGTATTCAATTTAACGATCTTATCACCTGCAGGCTGTTCTCCCGGTACATAAGGAACTACCTGACGGATGTTTTTTTCCCATGGTCTCATAAGCTTAGCTCTCCTCTCACATTTGCTTCTCTTGATTTTATCCTTGATACCCCCGATTGTCAATATAGAAGAAGCGTTGTTTTTTCTTACATTTTAATGTATACTTTCAGTAATGATTTATCTCAGATCGCAAAAAAGCTTTCTTAAAAAATGTTTTAAAAATCTAAATCAAAGAAGGTGTACTTATGAACGTATTTGACATACTTGGTCCTGTTATGATCGGTCCTTCCAGCTCCCATACTGCCGGCGCTGCCAGGATCGGCCGTATTACAAGGACACTCCTTGGAGCTCCTGCTGTAAAAGCAGATATCCTCCTTCACGGTTCCTTTGCAAAAACCTACAAAGGCCATGGTACAGACAAGGCACTGATCGCCGGAATCATGGGAATGGCTACTGATGATGTGCGTATCCGACAGGCTCCGGAACTGGCAAAAGAAGCCGGCCTGGAAGTACACATTTCCACAGGTGACATTGACGGCGCCCATCCAAATACTGCAAAAGTTACATTGACAGATGCCAACGGACGGCAGGTTTCTCTTCTGGGTTCCAGTATCGGAGGCGGAAATATCCTGGTAACGGAAGTCAATGGTATGGAAGTTTCCCTTACCGGACAGTATACGACTCTGATCGTCCTTCACAAAGATGCTCCCGGCACCATTGCCGCTGTTACAGAAGTCATGGCAGAAGAAGGCATCAACATCTGCAATTCCGTCTTTCCAGACAGAAAAAAGGCGGCGAGGCGGTTATGACCATTGAACTGGACGGAAAACCAAGTCCTGAGATCAATAAGAAGATCAATACGCTTCCCAATATCTATTCCAGCACTATGCTGCAGCCTATCTGATAAAGAGAACATTAAATCTTAAGGAGGTTTCTTTACATCATGAATACTGATTTTAACTACTCTTCTGTTGCCTCCCTGATCCAGGCTGCAGAAAAAAATAATCTTCCCGTTTCAGCCCTGGTGCTGAGCCAGCAGGCACAGCAGATAGAACTGGACGAAAAGACCGTATATGAAAAAATGGCTTCTAATTTCCAGGTTATGAAGGAATGTATCGAACCTGGCTGTGATGAACACTTAAAAAGTACCAGTGGACTTACAGGAGGCGATGCCTTTAAGCTGCGCCGGTACAGTGAAAGCGGCAAAAGCCTTACCGGTTCCTTCCTTTCCGGTGCTCTCTACCGGGCACTGGCTGTCTCTGAATTAAACGCTTCCATGGGCCGTATCGTAGCTGCTCCTACTGCCGGAAGCTGCGGCATCCTTCCAGCTGCCTGATCACCATGCAGGAAGAGAAAGGATGTTCTGACCACGACTGCGTAATGGCACTTTTTACAGCCTCTGCCGTTGGTATGGTCATTGCAAATAATGCCTCTTTAGCAGGCGCCCAGGGCGGATGTCAGGCTGAGTGCGGTTCTGCTGCTGCCATGGCTGCTGCTGCTATCACAGAGCTGGCTGGCGGAACTCCCCATATGGTCTCCCAGGCAGTTGCCATTGCCTTAAAAAATATCCTTGGCCTTGTATGTGACCCGGTAGCAGGTCTGGTGGAGATCCCCTGTATCAAGCGCAATGCTTCCGGTGTAGCCGGTGCCTTTGTTGCTGCGGAAATGGCTCTTGCAGGCATTGACAGTGCGATCCCGGCTGACGAGGTGATCTGGTCCATGAAGCGGATCGGCGATGTTATGTCACCTACCTTAAAAGAAACAGCAGAAGGCGGATTAGCCGCCACACCAACAGGAAGAAAGCTTCACGACCAGGTATTCGGTCCTGGCAACGTTTCCGGCGGATGCAGCGGCTGTTCCGGCTGTCATTCATAAATTTTCATGGTTATCTGGCTATAGACCGGATAACTGCATTTTATTAAAAAGCTACAGGAATTCCTGTAAATAACTCTTTTCCCCTGGAAGTCAGTTTTTCAAGGTCTAAGTTGCTCCTGATCTGGCTTCCATTTTTCATTGTCACGTAGACAAACAGATCTTCATCTCCATTAAAACTGCTGCAAAGACCATTATTCTCTGCTAAAGAGCTTTCCTGGCAGGCGCCGATCAGCTCTGCGATCTCCTCAGAATCTGTAATATCCAGACGTCCCTGTTCAGAATAATGAGGATTTTCTTCTTTTAGCTTTTCTAATTCATCTCCCTGAGGAAGTCTTATGGCACCTTCTTCACCTACATATAGGCTTTGCAGGTCGATCCTTATGCTCTGGATATTTTTTGCCGTCATATAACTTCCCGGCACAACGGACTGCTTCTTTAAAACTTCCATTGTATTCTTAAAAGAAGGATAAACTGGCCAGGAAACACAGTAATCATCTGCTATATCATAAGTATAATCACCGTCATAATAATATCCGGACTCAAACCCGCCTGCCATAACATTTACAGGCATCTCCATAACCTCTTTCCAGTAGCCCTGCTGCTGTAAGAAAGCGGCCATATTGTTATCTATAAACACCAGGCTTCCTACCGGATCTTCCTGTCTTCTGTCTGCCACAGTCTGAGTCAGAAGGTCTGCCTGGTATGCCTTTAACACCTCTTCTGCTACTGCGCTGTCCTGTGTCTGATACCAGATACTTCCTGCTTCTTTGTAGACTACTTTGGAAAGTTCTCCTGTGTTCTCTTCAAAAACAGGATACAGACCCTTTTTGTATTCTTCTGAAGCATACAGAGTATCATAGGCACTCATAATGCTGTTTAAAGATACATTATAACATCTTCCCACCTGTTTACCGTTTTTTAAGTTGTAAAATACATTCACAGAAATCGTAATATCTTTCTCTAAAGGATCACTTTCACCGGAACCCACTTTTCCGGCAACAAAGATGGATGTAGGACCGTCAGCCCCGCCGATCACAGAAACCGCATTTGCTGCGGCAGTTTCCTGGACCACAAGACCTGATGTTCTTGCCACGGATATTCCATAAAACTGGTCAAAACGAGTTTTCCGTTCCTGGGCAGCCTGGGTTACGCCTGCTTCTGCTATAGTAAGTACTGTATCCATGTCTGTCAGCTGCATATGGTTCTGTACAAAATCAATATTGCTGGTATGTTTAACTACCCACTTACCGTCTTCTTCCACTGCATGTGCATACCAGTTTAAGAAGTTTTCATCAATAGAAAGTTCCAGACCTGCTGATGCGATCTTTCCTTCTTCCGGGATAAAACGGTCATAGCCATACCAATCATAGCGGAAGGATAAGAAAAACAGGACACCTGCTGCCACACAGCCCATCAGCTGTATTTTATGGGAAAACAGCTTCTTAAAATCAGCCTGGTAAATGATCTCAATAATGCAGTGGGCTAAAAGGATGCCAACAACCATTCCAAAGAGTCCCCAGCGCAGACGGCTCTGTAAAGTCCAGAAAAACATGGAGGTTCCCATACCAGCTGCAAGGACAATAAGGATACGGATGGGTGCCATGGTCTTTTTAAAGGCCATTGCCTTTCCTGCTGCTTCCATAGGACGTTTTCTGTAAAGTTCCAGTCCCAGGATTGCTCCTGCACAAATAGCGATCAAAAGTCCCAGGATCTGATCTGCCTCCACTGTCTTTCCAGCGGAGATATCTGCCAGAGACATAATGTACGCGCCTACAGGGGATAAATGACCCAGTGTATTAAAAAGCGCTTCATTTGGCACCTGGTTGGCCGTAATGAAAAATATGTCTTCAAAGCCCTCGATCAGAGCACCAACTACCGGAAAGAAACTGAAAAATACAACCGTAGCTAAAAGTCCCACTATGATCTTTCCCGTCATCATCATTGCCACAATAACGGTCTCATAGGTCACCATGTAATACAGCAGGTTCATGAAAAAGCCAAAGAGCATAGGTCCTGCAAATTTTGCCGGGCTTACGCCGTATGCAGCAGCTGCCGCTGTAAGCACTAAAAGATGGATAAGATAGGTGACTGCCAGTATGAGGATACCATCTACATGATATACCAGATACAACATTTCCCTTCTTACAGGAAGGCTGTGGTAAAAATCTACCTTCTTCTGGTTGTGAAGATAAACAAAACCGGCTGCACCGATCACTACCGCTGCTGTTACCATTAAAAATAATGGCATAACATTTCCATAGGAAACCAGATCCACTACCGCCTTTGTTTTATATTCCAGCACTTTTGCCAGGTATTCCGGTGTTCCGGTATCTACCAGAGGCGTATATCCGTTGTACATGGCAAACTGGCTGTTTGCTGCGTTTTCCATGATCAGCGCCAGATTTACAGGATAGGCAAAGAAAAATCCTAAAAACAACAGGGCAATGACCCAGATCCTGCGCTTTAAGTCTTCTTTTTGCAGTTTAAAAAATAAGCTTGCGGATGTCATAACCTGCCACCTCCGTTTCACTGATGAATATTTCCTCTAAGGACAGAGGGATACACTCAAAAAATACTGGCTCATACCGGTTCATAATGTCCTCTGCTTCCTGTTTTGTGCCTCTTACTGTAAGGGTAAGAAGCCGTCCTCTTCCTTCCTGTGAAAGGATCTGAAGTCCCTTTAAGTCATCTGCCGTCATTCCTTCTTTTAATACACACTGGATCTTATGGATATTTAACTTCATATCATCTAAATCCTTAGAAAGAAGGATGCCGCCTTTGTGCAGCAGCCCTACATGATCACAGATATCTTCCAGTTCCCGCAGGTTGTGGGATGCGATCACAGGAGTCATGTTCCGGTCTTCGATCTCTGCTGCGAAAATGCTCTTTACTGCCTGGCGCATTACCGGATCCAGGCCGTCAAAGGTCTCATCACAGAAAAGATAATCTGTATTGGAACAGATGCCCAGGATCACAGATACCTGCTTTTTCATGCCCTTGGAAAAAGTGTGGATCTTTCTCTTTTCGTCTAAGCCGAAATTACCCATTAATTTATGGAAACGGGCCTTGTCAAAACGTTCATACACAACGCTGTAATATTCCATCATATCAAGAGGAGAAGCATTGCTGAAAAAATGAGCATCGTCCGGTATATAGAAAAACTTTTTCTTTGCTTTTATGTTTTCAAATACCTCTTCTCCGTCTATGGTCACATGGCCCTCATCTGCTTTAAGGATCCCGGCTGCCAGACGCAGAAACGTAGATTTTCCTGCTCCGTTGGTTCCGATAAGACCAAATACAGAACCGCTTTTGATCTCTGCGTTAATGTGATCCACTGCTACCAGATCGTCAAATTTTTTTGTCAGGTTCACTGCCTTAAGCATCTGCCTTACCTCCTTCCCTCTCTTCTAAGATCTTTATCATATCCTGGTAACTTACACCAATGCGAAGTCCCTCTTCTATGGCTGCGTCAAACTGTTTTTCCCAGTCCTTGCGTATCCCCTCTGCAAGATATCTTCCATCTGAAACAAAACTTCCTTTTCCCTGAATGGAATAAATATATCCCTGGCGTTCTAATTCTGCGTAGGCTCTCTGTATAGTATTGGGATTAATGGAAAGCTCCGTTGCCATACTGCGCACCGACGGCAGACGGCTGTCCGGCGGCAATACGCCTGAAAACATCAACTCTTCCAGTTTTTCCGTCACCTGTTCATACAGCGGACGCCGGTCCCTGTAATCCAGTACGATCATTTAGCCTCTCTCCTTCTGTCTGTTCACCTGTAACATATATATGAACTGTTTTGACTGTATGAATTGTATTAACTGTACTAATCATATTGATACAGTTGTGATACACTTAAGATAGCATTATCTTATGATTTATACAAGGGTATTTTTTCTTAAGAATATATTACAAAGCCTTCTTCACTTTCAGCCATAATAAAAAATATCGCCTGTACAGTCCATTTTTCATGGTCCTGTTCAGACGATATTTTTCGTAAACTTATTTTATTTCATTTACATTTCCCAGAGTTATCTGTTGATCATCCGATCAACTTACTGATCCATTAATCTTCTTTATCTTAACGATAACTTCTTGATAGGTGCCGGAGCGCCGTTAGCTGACTTCGGCTTATGTGCATCCCATGGATTGAAGATGAGATACTGACCAGCTTTTACAACTACCTGCAGACCGTCTGTGGTATTCTCGAAGAATACTACGTCCTTATCTGGATTGTAAGGAGTCTTTACAGTCATTTCATGTGCAGGAGCGTAGGTCATAACCTCACTTCCCTCGATCACGTACTGGATATCGGTATAATGCTCATGTGCCTCATACTTAGCCTCTTCCCACGGAATAGTGGTGTAAGCGGTAACATTTGCATATACGTCTTTTCCGTCGATCTCATACTTTCCAGGCTCTAATGCTGCAAGATCGGTATTCTTTAAGAAGTCTACTGCCTTTGCGTATCTTCCCTCAATACCTAAGTTTCTGTAAAAGTCCAAATTCTGTTTTTCATCAAAAATCATGGTCTTTTTCTCCTTTGAGTCGTTATTGACAAGTTTATTGATATTTTTCTATCAGTTTCCTGTCTTTACCAGTATACACCCAAAGCAACCTGAAACTCAATCCCTTTCTTACAGCTATTTAAAAAAACTAATTACAGTCCAGCCATGACATCTTCTTGTTTCCATATTCATGAAAACAAGAAGCCTTGTGGTTCCACCATATGCTGGTTCGAATGAGAAAGTGCTTATGCAAGCAAGCTTGCAACACACTCCCTCATTCAAGCCAGCGCATGGCTGAACTATTTAAAAAATTCGTGACCTCCGTGTGCGAAAGGTAGGTTAATCTGGAGTCAAACCAGCCTGCTTTTCTGCCGGAAGCTTTTCTGTTCATAAAATATAACGCACCGTTGGAATAATCTTCCCCGTCCAGTGCACGGTCCACACACCGAATGGTTTCAGCTGTTACTTTTACGGAATTAATCCTGCCGTTGGACACCGGCTGGAACTGGGAACCCTGGTATACAACACCCTTTACGCTTCCAGGAAACTTTCCTGAAAGAACGCGGTTGATGATCACATCGGCCACTAAGATCTTGCCTTTCTCATCACATACACCAGCTTCTGCCTGAACGATCCGAAGTAATACCTGATAATCTTCATCAGACACTTTGATCCTTCTGGCGGCTCTTCTCTCTTCCTCTGCTTTCCGTCTTGCTTCAGCCTCTTCTTTTTCTTTTAATATCTGTTTCTGAAGCGCTTCTATTTCTATCTGCGCATCTGCCTGCCTGCGCTGTCTGTCCCGGACATCTCTCTCCAACAGCGCACCGGCAGATGCTGACCTTCACTGCCTGTGTTCAAAAGTCCGAATTGTATTTTTGCTTCTGTAACAAAACTGCTTCCTTCAAAAAGTGCCTCTGTCTCCGGTTCCTCATCTGCTTCCAGAGAGTCTACGGTTCTGGGCGCTGCCATTGCGTTCTTTCCGCCTCCGCCAAATCCATTGGCTGAAAAAGCGACTACTGCAATCACAACGGCTCCTGACATAAGGACAGAAGACGAACGGTAATGGTTCTTTGTCACCTTAACAGAAATAGAACGTACAAAAAACATCACCGACTGAAGGAATGAATGCCATGTAAGCATACATACTCCTCATATTCTTTCCCGAAGCATACTGCCTCGTAAATCCGTTTCAGAGCGGTTAAACTGCATCCGCTCCCAAGTGCCATTGTGGATGTAGTCCCCACTTTATGCCTGTTTTTCTGGGATGTATCGGTAATTATATGGGATTAAATCCTAAACGTCAACCATTGGGTAACAACTTTGTTACGTTTTATTTGTCAGTGGAGATTTTTGTAAATTATTTTATGCGTTTTGTATATTTATTTCTTTATTTTATCCTTCAAATCAGCATTATAACGGTTTGTTTTTTACGTATTTATTACATTTTTGTTAATAATTAATTTTGTTAATTTATAAACAATGTTTTTTAGCCATATTATGTAAACTATTAGTGGCCGCAAACCCTTGATTTTACGTGATTTTATTTTTCGATTTTCCTTGTATAATTTGTCAAAAAATGGGTGTAGTCCCCACTTTTAACATTTTTGTAATTTTTTATGTATATCCGGTTATGACAATCATCCATTAAGGAAAACGGAAATGGCTGCCACAGCTCTGCCCTGTTATTAGAACGTTTACAAAAGCAAAATAAAAAGAGCTCCAGACGATATTTTCACACCGTCTGAAGCTCTTTTAAATACTGTTTTTCTTAAATTACAGAATAACCTTAGCAGGGCACTTTGCCGCGCACTTGCCGCAGTTTGTACACTTCTCGTAATCAATGAATGCCAGGTTGTTATCCATATGGATAGCATCTGACTCACACTGCTTGGTACATAAGTACATCCGATACATCCAGCCTGACATGCAGCCTTTACATCTTTGCCCTTGTCATGGCTGCTGCACTGTACTAAATGTTCTGCGCTGTAAGGAACGATCTGGATCAGTCCCTTTGGACAGGTAGCAACACACTTGCCGCAGGCTACGCACTTTTCCTTGTCTACAACAGCTACGCCGTCTACAACATGGATCGCGTCAAACTGACATGCCTTTACACAGGAACCAAAACCGGTACAGCCGTAGCTGCAGGCCTTAGGACCGCCGGCAGGCACTACAGATGCCTTTGCACAGTCATCAATACCTTCGTAGTTGTAAAGAGTCTTAACCTTGTCACAGGTACCTTTACAACGTACAAATGCAACCTTCTTCTCTGCTGCTCCGGCAGATACGCCAAGGATAGCAGCGATCTTTTCGCCTACAGGTGCTCCACCTACAGGACATGCATTTGCAGGAGCTTTGCCTCTGCAATTGCCTTGCCAACGCGTCACAGCCTGCGAAACCGCAGCCGCCGCAGTTGTTTCCAGGAAGTTCCTCACGGATAGCTACTTCCTTTTCATCTACTTCTACCTTGAACTTCTCACCGAAAAGTCCAAGGCCGATTCCTACGATGATACCTGCTACTGCAATAACTGCAGCAGCAATCAAAATTGCTGTTATGTTCATCTTCGTCTCCTCCTTCTACAGTAATCCGGAAAATCCGAAAAATGCGATTGCCATAAGACCTGCAGTTACCAGTACGATAGGAGATCCCTGGAAATTGTATGGGATATCATTTCCCTCAATACGCTCACGGATACCAGCAAGGAGCACGATGGAAACAGTGTAACCAATAGCAGTTGCAATACCGTTTACTACACTCTGTACAAAGCTGTAGCCGTTCTGTACGTTAGTAAGTGCAACACCTAATACTGCACAGTTGGTTGTGATCAGCGGAAGGAATACACCTAATGCGTTGTACAGGGAAACCATACATTTCTTTAAGAACATTTCTACGATCTGTACCAGAGCCGCAATTACAAGGATAAAGACGATGGTCTTCAGATAATCCAGTCCTAATGGGTTCAGGACGAACTGATAGATCAGACTTGCAACAACGGAAGCGATGGTAATAACGAAGATAACCGCACCGCCCATACCTGCTGCTGTCTCTACCTTTTGGATACGCCGACGAAGGAACAGATGCCTAAAAACTGGCTTAATACCACGTTGCTCACAAATGCGGAGCTAATGGCAATAACAAGTAACTCTTTCATCCGTTTTTACCTCCTATTCTTCCGTCTTTGATTCTGCACAGTTTGCGCAATCGCCACAGCAAGCGGTCTTAGCCTTCTTGCCCTTAGCGGAACCGTTAGTTGCTGAAGGCATCTTTAACTTGTTCTGTAAAGCAGTTAAGCAAGCCAGAACGAAGAATGCGCCAGGTGCCAGGATAAAGATGGAAATAGGCTGATAGGAAGCAGGCATAATGCTACACCAAAGATGGACCTGCACCTAAAAGTTCACGGACAGCACCGATACAAACAAGGGCGAAGGTAAATCCAAGACCCATGCCTGCTCCGTCGAATGCGGAGATGATCGGTTTGTTCTTCATAGCAAATGCCTCTGCACGGCCTAAGATTACACAGTTTACAACGATCAGAGGAATGTAGATACAGTGCGCTGTAAAGATCTGGTGTAAAGCCTTCCATCAGCATGTCTACGATGGTTACCAGGGAAGCAACAACTACGATCTCACCTGGAAGACGGACTCTTCCGGGATGATGCTTCTCATCAGGGAGATAATGAAGTTTGCTGCTACTAATACTACGGTAGAGGAAAGACCCATACCAAGACCGTTCATAGCAGATGTAGTTACAGCCAGTGTAGGACACAGACCTAACATCTGAACGAAAATAGGATTTTCTTTCCAGATACCATTATAAAGACGTTCTGTATACTTGTTCATTTCTTACACCTCCTACTTTCCAACGCAGTTTTCCACAAAGTAAATAGCTGCATTTGTGGCACCGGTTACTGCCTTGGAAGTATAGGTAGCGCCACTGATCGCCTGAACCTGGTTATCAGCTGTTGCGTCTGTCTTTGTTACTTCCAGTTTCTGTGCTTTCATTCCATTGAACTGATCCTTGAAATCTGGTTCTTTTGCCTTCATACCAAGACCAGGAGTCTCGCTGATGCTTAAGAAACCAAGACCAGTCAGATTTCCCTCAGAAGTGATACCTACAGAGATCTGTACCAGACCATTGTAGCCTTCTGTGGAACTTGCAGTGATCAGATATCCAAGAACAGAACCATCTTCTGCTTCTGCAACCTGTGCGTCATCAACAGATACATTTCCAAAGCCCTGAGCCAGGATCTCATCTGCAGATGCTGCTACTGCTGCTGTCAGTTCATCTGTCTGCTCAAATTTTGCTGCTTCCGGGAATACTTCTTTATAAGTTTTGGTAGCTGCCGCTTCCTGAGCCTTTGCGATCGGATCTAATGTTACTTCGTGAACTGCGCCCAGGCAAAGTCCTGCAACTAAAGTGATGACAAACAGGATGGCAGCGTCTTTTAAAATTCCTTTCATGCCTTCTTTGCCTCCTTTCCAAATGCTTTTGGAAGGGTTACACGCTCGATCATTGGTACAAACAGGTTGCTTAAAATGATCGCATAGGAAACACCTTCAGGAGAAGCACCCCACAGACGGAAGATACCGGTCAAAAGTCCTAAAACAACACCGAATACAACCTGTCCCATTGGAGTGATCGGGCTGGTCACATAATCAGTTGCCATAAAGAAAGCACCGAAGATAAGACCACCACCACATACCTGGCAGAGTACATAATTTACATCAAAACCACCAAAAATGAATACAAATACTGCAACTGTTCCAATATAGATCACCGGGATTCTCCAGGAAATGACTTTGCGTACTAACAGGTAGATACCGCCGATCAGAAGAGCGATGGTAGAAACTTCACCGATGGTACCAGGGATATGTCCAATGAACATGGAAGCCAGATCTACGCTCTGTCCGGCACGCATAGCTGCCAGAGGAGTTGCTCCGGAAACGCTGTCAAATCCCAGGCTTGCAGCTGAGAAGTTGTTCATCATGCCAGCGAAGGAAATTAACAGGAAGCATCTTGCAGCCAGAGCCGGGTTCATAAAGTTCTGTCCCAGTCCGCCGTAAAGCTGCTTTACAACGATGATCGCAAAGATACCGCCCAGTGCAGGTACCATACAGGGATCTGAGGTGGCATGTTCAGTGCCAGGATCATACCTGTAACAAGAGCACTTCCGTCTGCAATGGTAATTGGCTTGTGCATCAGTTTTTCGTAAACATATTCACTTGCCACACAAACTGCTGATGTGACTAAAAGTACAAGCAGTGCGTGGAAGCCAAAATTATATACACCGAAAGCTGCCGCAGGAAGCATAGCGATCACTACGTCCAGCATCAGGTTCTGTGTATTCACACTGCATCTCACATGAGGAGATGAAGATACGTTTAATAATTTATTCATAGCTTTTGTCCCCTCCTAGCCTTTCTTCCTGCGGTTAGCCGCAACCGTCTTACGCATTTCCTTGAATGCCTGGGTCAGAGGACGTCTTGCAGGACAGATATATGTACAGCTTCCGCATTCCATACATTCCATACCGTTGATCTTTTCAAAGGTCTCACAGTCACGGTTCATAGCTGCTTTCATCATCATGACTGGAACGATATGGCTTGGGCAGACACTTACGCAGCGTCCGCAGCGGATACATGCAGTTGGTTCAAAAGCTGCTACCTGGTCTTTTGTAAAACAGGTTAAAGCAGAAGAAGTCTTACATACAGGCACATCTACAGTAAACAGGGCCTGTCCCATCATAGGACCACCGGAGATGATCTTTTCAGGCTCGGTCTTGAAACCGCCTGCTGCTTCGATCAGTTCCTGGTAATTGGTTCCCAGTTTTACATTGAAGTTCTGTGGTTCTGCCACAGCATCACCTGTAATGGTAATGATCTTTCTCATTAATGGAGTAGACTTGCATACAGCCATATAAATAGAAGCAACTGTATCTACGTTATCTACGATACAGCCTGCATCTGCCGGCAGCATGGAAGAATTTACCTTGCGTCCTGTTACAGCGTAGATGATAGAACGCTCACCACCCTGAGGATACTTGGTAAGTAACGGACAGACAGTGATCTTGGGTTCATCCTTTACCATCTCTGTCAGTTTCTTAATAGCCTCCGGCTTGTTGTTCTCGATTGCGATCACACCCTTGGCGTTATCAAACAGCTGTAAGATAACCTTCAGACCGCCTACGATCTTCTCAGGCTCTTCGATCAGCATACGATAGTCGCTGGTCAGATATGGCTCGCACTCTGCGCCGTTTACGATTACATAATCGATCGCATTCTCATCCTTTGGAGTCAGCTTTACGTGAGTTGGGAAGCCTGCGCCTCCTAAACCTACGATTCCTGCCTCTTTTACGATAGAACGGATCTCTTCTTTAGAGAGTGTGGAAGGATCTCTGTCCTCTCCTACTCCTTCTACTGTTTCATACTCACCATCGTTTTCTACGATGATGGAAGGTACCATTGCGCCATTTACCATACGTCTTGGTTCGATTGCCTTAACAGTACCGGATACAGAACAGATCACATTTGCTGAAATAAATCCACCGGCTTCTCCGATCTTCTGTCCAGCAAGAACCCTGTCACCCTTTGCTACCAGTGGCTTTGCAGGTGCTCCTATATGCTGAGACATAGGAAATACCAGTTCGCCCTTTGGCAGAAGGACCTGAATCGGTTTGTTTTCTGACAATTCTTTTCCTTCATACGGATGAATGCCGCCTTTAAAAGTCGCCAAACCCATGGTTTCTTCCCCTCTTTCTTTTTGATTTCTTTTGTTTAATGGAACAATTTTAGCATGTCCCTAACAGCCATTTTTGAGTATAACACACTTTAACTTTGTATACAATATGAAAAGTTATCGTTATTTTTTTAATAATTATGTTAATTTTTGATAAAGTTGTTAGTTTTGACTAACATCTTTCGTCAAAAATAAATTTCAGAATTTCTCCTATATAGCGTTCTTTTTTTTCTAAAAAAGCCCTGGTGTGTACCCCCTTTGATCAAAACCAGACGACTTCCCGGGATGCACCGGGCAATGATTCGGGTATGAGACTCTTTGATCAGATCATGGTTCCCGCCATTAAAAGTACGGGAACGGATATTTTTTCAATCTCTCTTCTGTGAGAAAAGGGGAATGAAGGATCAGGCTGCTTAAAAACTGCTCTCTTTTACACCATTTTCCAAATTTTCCCACTGGCTTTATATTCTCTAAGATCTTCGCACACTGGAAACGGGTATTCTCCATAAACAGCATAGGAGGGATCAGACCGTCCGGCAGTGCATTGGCACTGACTGCAATGATCTTTTCTGCCCGCTCTGGATGATCTGCGGCAAACTCCAAAGCTGTATTGGCGCCATCTGAAAATCCCAGGATCACTGCCTTTTCTATTTTCAGATGATCTAACAGACGGACTACATCTTCCGCCATATCCGCAGCCCCGGTCCATCTTCTTTTTCCCTTTTCCTGTGAGCGGCCTGTTTTTAATACAGCTGCTTTTAATGCCGCCATTTTCATCACAGATGCCCCATGTCCCCTGCTGTCCATGGCGATTACAGAACAGCCTGCCTTCGTAAGGACTTCTATATAAGAAGAAAAATCCCGGTGAGTGCCCCTATTTCCATGAAGGAGCACCACCGGAAGTCCGACCTTTCCCTGTATATCGTATTTTTTATAGTATAAAGATCCATCGGGAATAGCGATAAAACCATCCCTTTCCTCTATCTCACCTGTTTCTTTTTCCTTTTCACTCATGGTCTTTTTTCGCCTCTGTTTCCTGCTTTTTCTGTCCATGATCCCAAAACTTTGGAAATTTTACTGTCTGGAAGAAATCAAGGATACCCTGTGGGTTCTGGATCTTCACCACTGCATAGAACATATCCGGAGAAGGGATCTTCGGCAGATACGCATAATAAGATGGTTCCCAGACGGTAGGACTGTATTTCTCCTTTGCCCGGTAAAGATCTTTAAAACCATAACACTGGTTTAAATGCTCATAGACAAACTCCAAAAGCTTCTCCATAAGACTGGCATTCTCTTCTTTTAATCCAGCAAGAGGCGCTACCCCCAGGCTGGCATACTCCACGCCTTCTTCCTTAAATACCTGAAACGCTTCATACATGATCAGTTCCATAACACCGCCTGGTGCTTTCTTTCCATGACGGGTCATATCTGCCATATATCCGTTCTTTCCAAGGAAAGGCACAAAAACAATGTAGGCTACCATGCTTCCGCTTTCGTCTACTGCATAAAAATACCGCCGGTCCATAGGATCATCCAGTCCCAGAGTACCCATGGTAAATTTTAACATGGAACTTTTCTTACCTTCCAGCCACTCATCGGTAATGCGGTTAAATTCTACCTCTAAAGCTGCATTCCTCTTCTCCAGTATCTTATACTCGTAAACATCGATCCCCGCTTTTTTCGCATGATTGATGTTCATACGCATCTTGGCGCCTTTTTTACCGCTGATCTCATAGTCAGCCAGCTTAAATCTCGCCTCTTCCCCGCATTTTACAGTTCCAAAGCCCTGTTTTTTATACTCGTCCAGATAATGGTCTGTCACACTTAAGATAAACAGCTTGTGGGCGCTTTTTAAGCAGAATTCCTTAAATTCATCCAGTAACTTGGGAAAGTCCTCATCTTTACAAACCGGGTCACCGTTGACTACCACAGTATCGCCTACGATCCCATAGGGGATAACGCCGTCCACCTGCTTTCCAAAATAGAGGATCTTATCATCTTCTAAGGTCAGATAGGAGCAGGGATTTTGGCTGTAAAGGTTTAATAAGGTCCTGGCATGCTGCAGGTCAGATGCTGTTTTCCCGGGATATTCCATCCACGGACGGAATATATGGACTGCCCCGGCCAGGATACAGCCCCAGCTGAACAGAAACATCAGCTGCTCTAAATGCTCCGCAAACTCTCCTCCTGGAAATTCACCGCCTATGCCAAAAAGCATTCCCACACCAGCTGCAAGGCTTTCAACAAAAGAGACCGTTCCTTTTCCCAGAGCCAGATTTATATAATGGCGGGTGATGGCTGCGTTGACAGCTACTCCCAACAGGGATAAGAGGATAAAGCCAACAGCCTGTTCCACCGACTTTTTAGAGGCCGGACAGCAAAAATCTTTTCTGCTCCACAAAAGGATGAAAAAGACAGCCGCCTGGACCAGCAGGAATAAACTTCGGGCCTCCAGTCCTGTATGTATTATCTCTTCCAGTCCCCGCAGGAGACTTAAAGTCAGTACAGCCATGGTCATTTCCCAGGCCGTCCTCTTTCGCTTCATCAGCTGGGTGGAAAGGACCAGCAGCATCACTGCAAAAGCTCTCTCCACCATCCGGTTCATTTCCAGATAAGAGCGCACCTTTTGTGACATGGCAGAAGAAGGAAACAGACTGGCTGCCAGTAAGATAAAGGCTGCTGCTCCTAAAAATAATATGGTTCCATTTTCTAGTTGTATTTTTTTCTGTCTGCTCATAGAAACCACCCTCAAAATCACCTTTGCAGGTTTGCCGCTTTAGACTCCATAACTCTCATGATTTCATTTTCCGTTACCAGGTTAAAGTCTCTCTGGATCATCAGTTTTAATACACTGGCTGAAATAGAGAAATCAATCAGTTTCTGAGGTTCAAATCCTCTTACCAGACTGTGTAACAGCGCTCCTGCAAAAGCATCCCCTGCTCCTACTGCCTCAAAGCTGTGTACTTTATGTACCGGGCTTTCATAGAACACACCATCTTTTAAGTAGATCGCCATCCAGTCACCGTCTTCTGCTGTATACATGTTGCGAAGGACGCTGGCAACTGCCTTGCAGTTTGGATAACGGTTCTGGATCTCTTTCATGCCTGCCTTGTAGCTTTCAACCTGATCAATTCCCTTTGAAATATCCCCGTCATATGCGTGGATCCCTAAAGATGACTCAAAATCTTCATCATTGGCAATGCATAATGTTACATAATTCATCAGCTCGCTCATAACTGACTGTGCCTTTTTTGTATCCCACATTTTAGAGCGGTAATTTAAGTCGCAGACTGTCTCGATCCCGTGGGCTTTGCAGTATTTTAAGGCTTCTAATACTCCCTTTGCTATATTCTCGCTGACTGCCGGTGTCACACCGGAAAAATAGAAAATATCTGTATCCTTTAAGATCTCATCCCAGTGGAATTCTTGCGGCTTTGCCAACGCCAGAGCGCTTCCTTCCCTGTCATAGACTACATTGGTAGGCCGAATATCTGTTCCTTTTTCAAAGAAATAAATTCCCAGTCTGGAACCTCCGATGACTACCTTGGAAGTGTCTGCCCCGTATCTTCTCACTTCATTTAAGGCTGCTGTGCCAACAGGATTTTCCGGCAGTTTCGTCACAAAGGATACCGGATCCTTAAGCACTGCCAGGGAAACTGCTACATTGGCTTCTGCGCCTCCGTAACTTGCCTCAAATGCATCTGTCTGCAAAATCCTCATATGCTCCGGAGTTTTTAATCGGAGCATGATCTCACCAAAAGTTACTGTTCTTTTCATGGTCTGCTCTCCTCTATCATCTTTAAAATATCTGCTTTTGTAAGTTCGCCAAAGGAAATGCCTCCTCCGGTTACGATCTGGTCTGCCAGATTTCGCTTTGCTTCCTGGAGATTTAAAATATTTTCTTCAATGGTATCACTGGTGATCAGCTTATATACCATAACCTGCTTTTCCTGACCGATCCTGTGGGTACGGTCTGTCGCCTGGTTCTGGGCTGCCACATTCCACCATGGATCATAGTGGATCACAATATCTGCCGCTGTCAGGTTCAGTCCCGTTCCCCCCGCCTTTAAACTGATCAGAAATACGGGAACCTCATTCTGGTGGAAGCGGGATACCATCTGGATCCGTTCTTCCTTTGGCGTTGCCCCTGTCAGCTTATAACATTCGATCCCCTCTTTTTCAGTTCTTCCTCGATCAGATCCAACATAGAGGTAAACTGGGAGAATAATAAGATCTTGTGTTCTCCTTCTACACCTGTACGGATCAGATCCATACAGGTCTTAAGCTTGGCAGAGCCTGCCTTGTAATTTCCATAGCAGAGCCTCGGATCACAGCAGATCTGGCGCAGCTGCATAAGATCTGATAAGATCTGCAGCTTTTCTGCTCCCTTAAAGTCATCTGCTTCCAGCTTTTCTTTTAATAAAAGGGCATTTGCCGTATAAAGCTTCTTCTGTTCTTCCTCTAAAGTAGAATAAACTACTTTTTCCAGCTTATCCGGAAGTTCTTTTAACACATCTTTCTTTACTCTTCGCAGGATAAACGGTCCGATCAGTCCCTTTAAGCGTTTTAACACCTGCTCATCCGGTCTTTCGTAATAGGTACCTCATATTCCTTGCGGAAATACTGATTTCCAAACAAAAATCCGGGCATAAGGAAATCAAAAATACTCCATAACTCTCCCAGCCTGTTTTCAATAGGCGTACCGGTCAGCGCAAAACGGGAACGCACCTGGACAGCCTTTACAGAGCGGCACTCTGGTAGTGGCATTTTTTATGTACTGGGCTTCATCAATGATCTGGAATCGGAAATCAATCCCCTCATAGTGGGCAATATCCCTCTTTAACAGGTCATAGGAAGTGATCAGGATCTGGCAGCCGGAAGGATCTTCTTTTATTTTTTCCAGCAGTTCCAATCTCTGGGGTCCTGTTCCCACTACAGACCGAACCTTCAGATCCGGGGCAAATTTCTGGATTTCCTGCTCCCAGTTATAAACCAGGGATGCTGGGCAGACTACAAGGCTTGGGGCCTTCTCCCCGCTGCTGTAGGTATCTTCAAAAAGAGCGATCACCTGAATGGTCTTTCCAAGACCCATATCATCCGCTAAAATGCCGCCGAAGCCGCATTTATCCAGGGTTTTCATCCACCGGAAGCCAGTTTTCTGGTATTCCCTTAAAATAGCTTCAAACCGGGCAGGAACCGGCTCATCGCTGTCCTCAACCGTCTTTACAGCACGGACCATTGACTTAAACAGCTGGTCCCTGTAATAGGTAATGCCCGGACCTTCTTTTAAAATATGGTCCAGATACAGTGCTCTATAAGCAGGCAGGCGGATGGTGCCGCTTTGTAAGTCCTTTTTGCTGATTCCCAGCTCTCCCGCCAGTTTTGTAAGGGTAAACATACCGCCCTGGTCCAGCATTAAAAACTGTCCGCTCTTTAAGCGGTAATATTTCTTTTTCTGGCTGAGGCAGTCGGGATACGTCCCAGTTCTTCTTTTGGAAATTCTCCCATATCCACGGTCAGTTCCAGCCAGCCGGAATAAGCGCTGACACCTGCAGATACAGAAGGAGTTTCCACAATTTTCCAGTTTTTCATGGACTCAGACAGGTATACATCTCCCAGTCCCCGGAATTCTTCCATTCCCTGATCTAACAAGTGTACAAGGCTTTTTCATCCTCTTTTAATACCAGCCTGCCGTCTTTTGGATCCCTGCACTTAAAATACTTGCGGATCACCTGGCTGATCTTAAACTCTCCCGGCACATCACGCAGATCGCAGACGGAAGATTTTCATCTTCTATGGGATGGAAGGTATATTCCCCATAAGATAAAAGAGGTTCCATATATAAAGTGCCTTTTTCGTCTGCGTCAAAACGGAACACCGCTTTCAAAGGCTCCATTTTATATTCTTCCAGATCTACTTCTTCCTGGATCATGATGCTGTAGGGCTTTAATGTCTTAAGTACACGCTCATATAAAAGAGGAATGTCCTTTGCTCCTGCCTGGATCCGGTATTCCCTCTCCTTTGTGATCTGCTCCAAAAAGGTACCTGCCGCCTGGCTGAAGTGGTGGGAACAGCAGCAGAGGGTCTTTCCTGTGACAATATAAATGCGCCGCTCTCCCCTGAAAAAAGCCAGTACCGGCTCTGTGTCCCCTTCTTCGTCTGTCCGGACACCTTCTAACACAGCTTCCACGCCGTCCCTTCCATATCTGCGGATGCGGATCACCAGTTTCGGATCTTTTTTCTGTACTTTAAGCTGGGAACGGATCCCTCCCGGAAGCTGCACCTCCAGTTCTTCCTGCTGTAAAACCTCAAAAAAAACGTTCCCGGTTCATACGGCTTAAGGATATATCCCTCTGGGATTTCTGTCCCTCTGTCAGTGCCATGACTAAAGACAAAAGTCCCCTGCATTCCGGACAGAAGGAACTTCCCTGGTGATGGAAAGCCAATTCTTTTCCGTATTCCACATAGCGCCTACAGCCACTGCATCGGAAAAAGCTGCCAGATCCCTTACTGCATACATTTTTTCACGGCCTACTTTAAATTCCAGCCGGACATCCCTTCCGTTTAAGATCACAGCAGGCACCAGTTTACCTGGCTTCCCTCTTCTTCCTCTAAGATGCGGCTACCTCCTGGTTGGTATACTCCGGATCATCGTGTGGACCTGGGAAGAACTGTGTACTAGAGCTTGGACATTTCCGCCTGATATTCTTTATAATATGCAAAAAGGGCCTCCCCATGGGCGCAGATGCCCTGTAAGAATTCCCTTTTTCACAGGTACAGGAATAATCCTTTACCTGACCATTTTTCAGATATAACTTTGTTTTAAAGGTGTGGGCCTGGTCCTCCACCAGACCCACTACGCCAGCTTCGCCTTTCCAGAAACTGTTTGTATCCATTTTGACGATCTTCATTGACGTTGATCTATCCCTTCTTTACATCCGCTCCGGAGCCTCGATTCCCAGAAGTCCGATGCAGATCTCCAGTGTTCTTCTGGTCAGTGTGATCAGACCGATGTAGCTGTCTTTTACTGCCTGGTCTTCCTCAGAGAGGATCTTTGTATCGTGGTAAAAGCTGTTAAATGCATTTGCCAGCTCATAAATATACTGACAGATCTTATGAGGAGCTGTCTCTGCAAAGCCGTTTTCGATGACTTCATTGTACTTGGAAAGCTGAAGCATCAGTGCCTTCTCAGAAGCGCCCTTTGCAGGAAGGATCTTCTTTTCAGAGCCCTCTTCTGTTACCTGTCCGCCATTTTCCTTATATTTATTTAAAATGGACTTGATGCGGACGATGGTATAAAGGATGTATGGACCTGTATTTCCCTCAAAAGAAATAAAGCGGTCTGTATCAAAGATATAATCCTTGGATGCCTGGTTGGACAGATCTCCGTATTTTAAAGCTGCAAGACCTACGATCTTTGCTGTCTCTTTTGCTTCTTCCTCAGATACAGTGCGGTTCTCCATAATTCTCTGGTAAACAGCCTCATCAATATCTGCGATCAGCTTCTCCAGACGCATAACGCCGCCTTCTCTTGTCTTAAATGGCTTTCCGTCTTTGCCGTTCATAGTACCGAAACCTAAGAATACCATCTTAGTCTCAGGTTTCACGATTCCGGCCTTCTTTGCAACACGGAACACCTGCTCAAAGTGCATCGCCTGACGCTTATCTACTACGTAAATGTAGCGGTCCGGCTTAAAGTCTTCCTCACGCTCTACGATGGTAGCAAGGTCAGAAGTTGCATACAGGGAAGCACCGTCTGACTTACGGATCAGGCATGGCGGAATCTCCTTGGTATCACTTTCTTCTGCTACATCTACAACTAAAGCGCCCTGGCTTTCATGTACCAGTCCCTGTGCTTCCAGAGTGTCGATCATCTTCTGGATATATGGATCTGCATCGCTTTCGCCCTTCCACAGGTCGAAATCTACGTTCAGGTTGGAGTAGTTCTTCTTAAGGTCCGCTACAGAAACATTCATAATATGCTTCCAGATGGCTCTGAATGGCGGATATCCCTTTTGAAGCTTTAAGGTTGCCTGATGGGCGCGCTCCTTAAATGCCTCATCTACCTTGGACTTGCCGCTGGCAGCCGGGTAGATCTCCTCTAACTCGCTGATGGTAAAAGGAGCTTCTGCTGGATATTCTCCTGTATAATTTTCATCAAAGTATGGCAGTTCCGGCTTGCGGTCACGCAGTTCCTCGATAATAAGGCCCATCTGCAGTCCCCAGTCGCCTAAATGTACATCGCCGATCACATTGTGGCCAAGGAAACGTCCCATGCGCTTTACGCTCTCACCGATAACTGCAGAACGCAAATGTCCTACATGAAGAGGTTTTGCCACATTGGCACCGCCAAAGTCTACGATAATGGTCTCTTTTTTTTCCGGTTCTCCCAGACCCAGCTTCTCATCTGCTGCCATACCGTTCATATAGTCAGCTAAAAAGCCTTCAGAAAGTTTTAAGTTGATAAAACCAGGCATTACTGCCACAACCTCAGAAAATACAGAACTTGCATGTTCTCCTGTAAGCTGTTCTACCACTGCATTTGCAATGTCGATAGGTTTCTTTTTATATGCCTTGGCAGCTGCCATAGCGCCGTTGCACTGATATTCGCACAGGTCCGGGCGGTTGGATAAAACCACTTTTGCGAATTTTTCTTCATAGCCGCAGGTGTAAATGCTGCTTTCAGCTCCTGCTCCAGAGCTTCCAGAATCTTTTTCACAATATCATTCTCCTTGTATTCTTTTCTTGATGTACTCCCCGGGAGTATATCTCATATACGAAAATCGCTCCGGCGGTCTGCCGGAGCAATCTTTTACTTTTTATCTAGCAATAATCTGCTTATACACGGGACAGATATTCGCCGGTTCTGGTATCGATCTTGATCTTATCACCTGTGTTTACGAATAACGGAACACTTACAGTAGCTCCGGTCTCTACAGTTGCAGGCTTGCTTGCGCCAGTTGCTGTATCACCCTTGAAGCCTGGTTCTGTATCAGTGATCTCCAGCTCTACAAACAGAGGTGGCTCTACAGAGAATACGTTGCCGTTGTAAGAACAAACCTTGCAGATCTCGTTCTCTTTAACGAACTTTAATGCATCGCCAATGATGTCCTTGTTTAATGCTAACTGCTCGTAGTTCTCTACGTTCATGAAGTTATACAGATCTCCATCCTCATACAGATACTGCATATCTACACGGTCGATTCTTGCTGCCGGGAACTTCTCGGTTGGACGGAAAGTACGCTCAACAACACCACCGTTGATAACATTTTTTAATTTGGTACGCACGAAAGCAGCGCCCTTGCCTGGCTTAACGTGCTGGAATTCAAGGATCTGAACAACCTGTCCATCAATTTCCAGTGTAATTCCGTTTCTAAAATCGCCTGCTGATATCATAAAGATATTCCTCCTTAAGTTCGTTCAGGATGCTGCCTGCATCCTCTAATTTCTCTCTAATCTTTTTTATTTTATACTATGTATGTACGTTTTTCAAGTTCTTTTTTCTGTTTTACAGCTTATTCTAGATGATTTTACAGCCACCAGCCACTTATTTATGGGCTTCCCTGTAGATTTCCTCTGTGATGGCATCTAAAGACCGGTCATTTACATCCACTGCCACATGGGCTGCTTTTAAGTATAATGGCCTGCGTTCATTAAGTAAACTTCTGATCCGTCCGGGCACATCATCACTGTGCAGCATAGGACGGCTGGACACATCTGCACCGATCCGCTTATAAACAGTCTCCGGTGAAACATCCAGATATACTACCAGTCCCAGCTTCTTTAAAAGTTCCCGGTTTTCCTCTCTTAAAGGAAGTCCGCCGCCCACAGAGATCACTGCCCCGTCTGTGGTCCTTAACAGCTTTTCCAGGCACTGTGTTTCTAACTTTCTGAAGGCTTCCTCTCCCTGTTCCTTAAAGATCTGGGAAATAGCCATACCTGCTTCTTTTTCGATCTCCTGATCTGTATCAATGAACGGCATGTGATAATGATCTGCATAAAAATGGCCTGCGCTGGTCTTTCCTGCTCCCATAAAGCCAGTAAAGATCACATTGTGCTTTCTGGTATTTCCATGTAAATGATCCAGGATCATTTCACGGATCCTGTCAATGGTATCTTTATCTACCTTTACCTCCGGATTCCACAGTTCAAACGCGATCAGCCCTGATACAAAAGCATATCCAGACCGTTAATTGCTTTTCCCCCTGCAGCCTGTACCATTTTCATAAACTTCGTACAGGAAGGTGTGTATACAATGTCCACTGCTGTGTGGATCAGCTTATAAAAAGCTTCATCTTCTATAATAACGTCCTCTGTATGAGGGTGCATGCCTACGCTGGTTGACTGGATCGCCAGATAGCCCTTTTCTTCCTGAGGGATCTGGTCATACTCTTCCAGTTTTAACGGGATAAGCACTGCACGGCCCATCAGTCCGTTAATATAATCAGCTAAAGCCGCTGCTTTCTCCACGCTTCGGTTTAAGATATATACAACGGACGCGCCGGACTTTGCAAGGATGTAGGCTGCTGCCTTGGCTGCGCCTCCGGCTCCTATGAGGATACATTTTTCTCCTGCAATAGAAATACCTGCTTCATCCATAGCACGTTTTAAGCCTGCACCGTCTGTATTATAACCTTTGTATCCATGCTCTGTACGCACCAGGGTATTTACAGCACCGATGGCTTTTGCGTCTTCATCAATGGCTTCCAAGCACTTTATTACATCCTGTTTATGTGGAACGGTTACATTCATTCCCTGAATATTTAAAGCAAAGGCACCTTTTACAGCCATTTCCACAGTTCCCCTGTTTACGTGAAAGGGAACGTAGACTAAGTCTGTTCCTGTACGCTCTGCGTAAAAATTATGCATAAGCGGTGACATGGAATGTTCGATGGGATCTCCCATTACACCGTATACTTTTGTTTTTCCATCCATTGCGTTATCTCCTGCTGTCTCTTTTTACTTTTTCACACGATTTTCTTTTGTCTGGATCTTACTTTTCAAGGCTTTTCCTGTAACAGTATAAAACCGGTTTTTCCAGATAACGTTTTAATACGATCTGGATCTCTTCTTTTGGGTTGATGGGCCGTACCAGGACAGTCTGGATCCCCAGACGGTTGGCGCCCCAGATATCTGTAAAAAGCTGATCTCCTACAAACAGCGTATTTTTCACATCGGTCCCCATGGTCTCCATGGCCTTTTTATAGCCTTTTGCCCCTGGTTTTCCCCCTTTATAAATATAAGGGCATTTTACCTGTTCTGCAAAAGATTTTCACTCTCGGTTCTTTTATTATTGGAAAGAAGACAGGTTTTCAATCCCAAGCCTCTCAGATGCTCAAAAAGCCGGATGGCTCTCTCATCCGCCGGTGCCCCATGCGGGACTAAAGTATTATCAATATCGTAAACGATCCCCTGGATCCCCATTTTTTTCCAGTTTTCATAAGGAATAACATAAGAGGACTCTTCCATTTTACTGGGGTAAAAACATTGAAACATATTAAATTCTACTTTCTTTTAGACTTATTTCTTTAAAAGTTTTCCCAATTCTTCCATAAAGGTACTTACATCCTTAAACTCCCTGTAAACAGAGGCAAAGCGCACATAAGCTACTTCGTCTACACTTTTCAGTTTGTCCATGACCAGTTCACCGATCACAGAAGTTGGGATCTCCTTTTCTTCCTGTTAAAGATCTGGTTTTCGATCTCATCGATCATGGTACTGATCTGACGGGGAGATACCGGACGTTTATGACAGGAATGCAGAATGCCTGCTTCTATTTTGGAGCGGTCATATGCCTCTCTGGAATCATCTTTTTTAATGACCATAAGGGGCATGGTCTCTAATTTTTCATACGTAGTAAAACGCTTGCCACAGCGTTCACACTGACGGCGCCTGCGAATGGAACTGTTATCATCTGCCGGACGGGAATCGATCACTTTGGTATCTGCTTCATTACAGTACGGGCACTTCATAAACTCTGCACATCCTTTCTCTCATGTATTTTTTACAAAATGATGATTTTATTTTAACCGAAAGCCCCCTCAAGCGCAAGATTTTTGTTACAATTCCCCAGTTTTTCCCATATTTGTTCCTATATCTATAGACGAAGACCATTTTTATGTCTTATAATAGCGGATAATAATACAGTCTATGCTGTTTAAAAGGAGAACAAAACATGAACCATACACCCTCTGTTTCTGTGAGAAATATAGTTTTAGGAGAAGGGATCCCAAAGATCTGTATCCCTCTTGTAAGCACCTGCCTGGATGCACTTTTAAATGATATGAAAAAAGCGCTGGATCACAGCGCTGATCTTATTGAATGGCGGGTTGACTGGATGGATGACATTTTAAAAAAAGGCTATCTGGAAGAGATCCTTCCTGCTGTACGAAAAGCAGCCGGGGATACTCCTCTTCTTTTTACCTTCCGCACCAAAAAGGAAGGCGGAAATATGGCTGCCAGCCTTTTACAGTATAAAGAACTGGTAAAAAGAGCCATCTGCTCCGGCCTGGTAGACCTGGTAGATATTGAACTGTTTTCTGATAAAGATACTGTAAATGAGCTGATCGCCCTGGCAAAAGAAAAAAATGTAAAAACCATTCTTTCCAACCACGATTTCTTTAAAACCCCTTCAGGAAACGAGATCTTTTCAAGGTTGAAGCAGATGGAGGAAGCAGGGCTGATATTGCAAAGATCGCTGTTATGCCTGAAAGCACAGAAGATGTACTGACTCTTCTTTCTGCCACCTGCAAAGCAAAGAAAGAACTCACCTGTCCTGTTATCACCATGTCTATGGCAGGCACAGGCCTGATCAGCCGCTTAAGCGGGGAAGTATTCGGCTCCTGCCTTACCTTTGGCACTGCAGGAAATATTTCCGCACCAGTCAGATCGATGCATTAAAACTTCGTTCTGTCCTTCATATCCTTCACGAAAACAGCTGATTCATTCCATTATTCCATTAACTGTTATTACAACCCTGTGCAATGACAGCAATGACTTTCTGGACCTCCAACGGTTTGGCAAGATAGGCATTCATACCTGCATCCAGGCATTTTTGCATATCTTCCGCAAAGGCATTGGCTGTCATTGCAATAATAGGGATCGTTTTTCCATCCGGCCGTTCTAAGGCGCAGATCTTAAATGTACGCTTTTAACGCAAAATTATCTTTCGTAACCGCAACTGTATTTTCTGCATTTTCATTAAAAGAGTCCTTTGCCGTAGTAGCAGCCATATTAAAGGTCCATATGGTATCAGACAGGACAAAACCGTTTGTTTCTGCTGAATAAGGATTTTGGCTGACATGAAAGATCAGGTCGATCTCCCGGTATGTAAAGCCTGAAGCTGCTCATTTCTTGTATCATAACCTTTCAGGTCAAATTCCAGAGTCTGCCCCTGAAGACAATCTTTTGCAAGCTCCACATAATCCTTGATAACTCCTGTCAGTTCACCGGTTGCAGGATCCATGACACCGACACCTGCATCATCATTTAAATAGCCGATCCGAATGGGACCATGGTCCGCGATCCATTTTTTCTCTTCCCTTGAAAGAAATCCACTGCGCTGTCCAGTGCTTTTTTTTATGTCAGGACGGTCTTTGTTGACAACAAAATAAATGTCCATATGATAATGCGTTAATCTTTAACAGCCGCAAATGATTTTTGTTCACACATTCTTCACATTTTACACAACTTTTTCTCACATTTTTTCAGTATATTTATTTACGTTAAAAGCGAATGCTTTTCATACAACTTTTTCTCACAAATCGGCCGACAGGTGAAAACCTGTCGGCCACTCCTCGTTTATGGGACTTTTTACATCTTAGCACTTCTTATCCGGCTTTTCCTTTTCTTTCTCTTTAAAGCTTACCAGGATAATGTCACTTCCGATCTGGCATACATCACAAAACGGGATCACATATTCCTTTTCCCTTCCTAAAAATCCGCAGATACACCCGGGACCCGGCACTACCAGTGCTGTAATACAGCCTGTTTTTTCATCAAATTCCAGATCTCCTACATACCCCAGGCGGGCGCAGTCCTTTATATTGATGACTTCCTTTTGTTTCA
>ENA-OQIG01000330-OQIG01000330.1-human-gut-metagenome-genome-assembly--contig:-NODE-330-length-28272-cov-2.572038_pt1 | contig 28272 bp, 31 predicted proteins | sample MGYA00242576_ERZ504741 | MGnify/ENA primary metagenome ERZ504741 (study PRJEB26092, sample SAMD00036436) | human gut metagenome | host: Homo sapiens | study: EMG produced TPA metagenomics assembly of... | reverse complement strand
ATCACCTGAAAAATATTCTCTTGACAGAATGTTTGAGCTTCCTTATCAAAAACATCAGCATAAGGGATATCTTTCAGGCTTGTAAAAGGTTTCATGTTCCATGCTGCAACTAAATTTGTTTTCGCAGATTGCAGATTTGAAGTTCTTTCCGACTGAAAATCAGAATCAGCAGCCATTGTCAAGTAAACTTTGCCCAATAAAGCATACGCAGCAGCTTTTGAAGCACGGCCTACCCCATTACCCGTTTGAATATCCGGCAATTCACTATTAATAACCTGTGTCAAATCGGAAATAATCAAATTATAGACTTCGCTCTTTGGCTGGCGGGCAGTATATTTCTGAATTTCATCTTTCGTCTTTAGTTCTTTGGTTACGATAGGGACATCTCCAAACTGCATTACAAGATGAAAATAAGTCAATCCACGCAAGAAATACATTTCCGCCTTTTTCTGGTTTTTCACAACTTCATCCTTAAAAGGAATATCATCTATCTGATCCAATATTATATTAGCTCTTGTCACGCATTTATACAAATCTGCCCAATGAGTTTTCACTTGTGCATTATCTGTTGTCAATGTATAGTTATAAAATTGATAATTAACCCCATTTCCTGCTCCCGGATCCTGCAACGTGGTGTTTTCCGAACGAACATCTGTGTATAAATACATATTCTTATAATACCCGTTTCCTCTCAAAGCTGCATACGCACCATTCGCAGCCATTGCAATATCATCTTCGGTCTGATAGAAAGTACTGGTCGGAATCTTATTTGGATTGGTTTCTTCCAGAAAACTCGTACAACTACTGCAAAACAATAGCGAACTTACTGCGATAAATACTATGTATTTTTTCATAATCTGATTCTTTATTTATTTAAAAAGTTATTTTTGCTCCTATACTATAAGTACGTGCCAAAGGATAAACTCCCCAATCAAAACCGGGTAACAGGTTATTACCTTTATAATCCACTTCAGGATTATATCCTTCATAATCGGTCAATGTGAATAAATTGTCAACACTGACATATAGCCTCAACGCCTGAACGCTCACTTTCTGCATCCACTTCACCGGAAAATTATACCCCAATGTGATATTTGCACAACGGAAATAGGAAGCATCATCCACCATATAAGAACTAAGCCGCTGACTGGTATTAGGAGTGGAACTACGCGCTGCACGAAACACTCCGCCGGAACCCGGATTTTCGTCAGAATGCCAACGGTTCAAAACAGATGCCAACTGATTGCCGGAGCCTTCCATATTGTACAGATAATATTTCTGGAAGTTTATTACTTCAGCTCCTTGAGAACCGGTAAATGTCGCTCTCAAATCAAAGTTCTTATAAGAGAAATCGGTACTGATACCGTATGTAAAATCCGGGTAAGCATTGCCTAGAATTTCACGGTCGTTTTCTGTAATCAAACCATTCTTATCAACATCCCGCCATTTCACATCTCCCGGATGTATGTTATTATAATTAGGAACTGCCGGTCCTATCAACTGATATCCGTCAGGAAATTTGCCATTAACCAGATTGCTTTTATCAATCATTATATTGGTGTAATCCTTCTCGGAAATAATACCATCAGCAATGTAGCCATAGAAAGAGCCGATAGGAAGCCCGGAACGGGTCACATGGCTTACCACATTGCGCTCACTAACTAAATACAAATCATTAATACCACCCAAATCGACAACTTTATTTCGATTTACTGATATATTAGCACTTACATTCCATTTAAAATCTCCTGTCAAAATACGCCCGTCTATTTGGAAATCAACTCCGCTATTACGTACTTTTGCATTTTTCAAGTTTGTTTTTACACTGGAAGAGCCCGATATGGATGATATAGGCTGGTCGTACAACAAATCATACGAAAGACTATTATAATAGTTACCTATCAAGTTGACACGACCATTGAATAATCCCAAATCAAACCCTACATTGTATTGGGATGTTTTTTCCCATCCGATAGCCGCATCTTTGAAAGTTCCTTGCCAATAGGCTGTTTCGACAGTATTACCATATACGTAACCACCTTGAGACATAGTAGCTGTATGCTCGTAGTTACCAATATTGTTGTTTCCACTCAATCCCCAACTGGCACGAAGTTTAAGGATGAATTATTACCTAACAAATCCTGATAAAACTTTTCATTCGATATAGTCCAACCTAAAGAAATAGAAGGAAACCAACCCCAACGGTTTTCTTTTCCAAAACGTGAAGATCCGTCAGTTCTTACTGTACCCGTCACTACATAGCGATTATCGAATGAATAGTTTACACGTGCCAGATAAGACATCATTGTCCATGCAGCCTTTCGGGTATCGCTGCTATACAAGCCTATATCGGAAGCATTCGGACCATGCGCTGTCACTTCATGAATACGGTCGTCGGGAAAACCTGTTGCTTCAACGGCTACGCGGTCATAAGTTTTTTTCTGTAAGGTGTAGCCCACTAAAGCATTCAGGCGATGTTTCCCGAATTCACCATTATAATTTAACGTAAACTCTCCCAAACGGTCAATATCACGATTTGTTATGTCACGAGCTTTCACACGTGCCTGAACAGCATCCGAATTGGGCATATCACCATCTTGTCCTACAGTACGCGGACGATAGTAATTATAACGGGAAGTATAATATTGAGTTCCCAAATTGGCTTTAAACTGAAGCTGTTTCAATATACCATAAGTGATATTAGCATTGAAATTCATTCGGCTTGACTTGTTGCGGATATCAATTTCATGAGCAAGTGCCACGGGATTCTCGACCATCTGATAGCCATCAGCTTTCATCGCAATCTGATTTCCGACTGCATAAGTTCCATCCGAATTATATACAGGGAATTGAGGAAACATTAATAGAGCACTTTGTACGACACCATCATTTATATAACGACCGTCTGCTTGAACCTGTCGTTCCGAAACATCAACAAAAGAAAAGTTTACTCCAACTTTCAAGCGTTTCGTGACTTCTGCATCTACATTGGCACGAACATTCAAACGCTTATGTCCGGAAGGAGCTATAATTCCATCCTGATCCAGATAACCCAAACTAAAACGATATTTCAAGAAATCCTGTCCTCCTGTAACAGATAGATTATGACGATGCATCGGAGCATTCCCATAGATGGCGTCCTGCCAATCTGTATTGTAAGTAGGATCGACCGGTTTTCCGGTTGTGAAATCAAAAAACAAATCAGAAATGCCCACTTCATTCAAGTTAAAACCTTTTGAAGCTCTTATTGCATTATCATCCAATGGGTTCCATGATTTTCCAGCAGCTTCTGCTTTATCACGATAAGAATTATTACGGGCTTCAATTACCAAATCCCTGTATTGATAGGCATCCAGCAACTTAATCTTACGCTCTACTTGTTGCATACTAACTGATAGTCATAATCAATACGGGCTTTTCCCGAATTACCCCTCTTTGTGGTGATAAGTACCACGCCACTAGCACCTCGAGAACCATAAATGGCTGCCGAAGCTGCGTCTTTCAATACATCAATAGTTTCAATATCCTCGGGATTGATATATACATCTTCTGAAGCCGGATATCCATCAATCACATAGAGAGGTGTTGTACTAGCTGAAAGAGAGTTCGTTCCACGAACTTTAATCTTCACTCCTTCTCCCGGCGCACCACTTGTCTGCATCACCTGTACACCAGCGACTTTACCGACTAAAGCTTGTCCGGCGGTTGCTGCTGAAAGAGATAATTCACTAGCCTTAACACTTGCCAAAGAACCTGTGAAATCACTCTTACGCATAGGAGTATAGCCAACGACTACGACTTCTTCAATCATCTTACTATCTTCCTGCAGAACAACTTTCGCCATATTTTTATCGGTAGCACGAAGTTGAACGGGTTTATATCCGATGTAGGAAACTGTTAGTTGAGATGTTTCGGAGACATCATTGATGGAAAAATTACCATCTAAATCAGTTATTGTTCCATTAGATGTACCTTGACCACAACACTAGCACCGATAATAGGCTCTCCATTCGAATCAACTACGGTTCCTGAAACCTTTATATTACGCTGCTTTTCTTGTTGGTTTACGAATCAATACAATGACATTCTCTTGCTCTTTCTTGTAGGTTAACTCCATTTTACCCAAAAGTTGTTGCATGGTTTGTTCAATCGTTGCATCTTTCACATTTAACGAAACTTTTTGGTTTAACTCCGGAAGGCTCTCATTGTAGAAGAATTTGTAATTGCTTACTTGCTCGATTTTCTTTAAAGAGGCTCTCAAAGAGATGTCTTTCACATTCACCGTTATTTGAGAATAAGCGGTAAAAGAGACGCTTAAAAACAATAGCAGACAAATAGCCCGCAGTGTTTTCCAGTTCTTACTTCTCCCCACGTTTGTTTGAGGGAGTTTTTCAAAGGTTGTTTTGTGCTTCATATATCAAACTTTTAAGTTGTTTGATAGGTATACAGACTGCTATACTCACTCGTCCAACCGTCTATCAGACTTTAACTCTCGTTAACTTATTCAATTCAGAGAAACAAAAAAAACCATTCCTAAGTAGTGGGCTTCGGAATGGCTCTATTCATTATTTTTTCTACAATTTCTCTTTCAAAACTATCACCGAACCGTCCATTTCATAATAGAAAGGTGAAGTTAGCATCAGAATATTCAGCGCATTCTGTATGCCGCCTCCCGGAATGGTTCCGGTGAAATATTCATTAGGTAGTTTATTGGAGTCGAAACGAATCTCTACGTCATAAATACGTGAAAGAGTTTTCATGATATTTTCCAAAGATTCTTTCTCAAAGTACATATTTCCTTTCGTCCACTCAATATAGTCAGTCGGGTGCACTTGAGTGGCTGTTATCTTATGAGTGGCTTTATTATATTCTATTTTGTCGCCGGGCTTCATGATATGCGATATTTTCTGCGCATAGACCCCTACTTTTCCTTCCAAAAGAACGACTGTCACGTCTTTGGCATCTTCATAGGCAGATACATTAAAAGAAGTACCGAGTACTTTCACTTCCAAATCACCGATTTGCACAATGAAGGCGTGTTTCTCATCATGGGCTACTTTAAAATAGGCTTCACCATTTAGTTGCACACGACGCACATTTTCTCCGAAGTTATTCAGGTAACTTAATTGGGAAGCTGAATTGAGAACAACATTTGTTCCGTCCGGCAATTCGATGGTTGCTTTATCTCCCTTGCCCGCTTTCACAATAAAGGGTGTTTCTGCCGTTGGAGAAGAATCTAAAAGATAGTAAGTGAAGAAAGCGACACAGACAGGTAATAAAATGGCAGCAACCCATTTCCAAGGGATGATACGGAGGGGGCGCACTTCCTTGCCCAAAGTCTCTTCTTTGATCCGGGCAAAAAGTTTATCACGCAACACTGGGTTCATGGAGGAATCCGATCTCTCAAACTCTTGTTCCCACCAGTCATGCAACTGACGGTCATTCTTTATCCAGTCTGACAGTTCTTTTATCTCGACATCCGTGATCGTTTCTTCGAAATATTTTTCAATTAGCTCTTTATAATGTGTCTTATCCATCTTTCCACTTATTTACAAGTATACATTTTCATCCTACTTCCCATCCAAAAACAAGTATTACTATTACATTTCATTAACAAAAAAGGCCAACAAAAGGGTAATTACCTTATCATAATGCTTCATCAACTGTTCACGCATAAATTTCACAGCCAAAGATAATTGGGTAGCAACCGTACTTTCGGAAATTCCCATGATTTCGGCTATTTCTTTATTTGTGTAATTCTGCCTTTTGCTCAAAATGAATATTTTCTTCCGTTGCGCAGGCAGTTCTTCGGCAAGAGAATCGATATACTCATTCAAAAAGCGCAGATCAATATTCTCTTCTGTCTGTGAATCACGGTCTACGCTACTTTTCATGAGATATTCATTGTAAACATACTCTACGGTCTGACGCTGATACATATTCATCAATAAGTTTTTGGCAATCGTACAGAGAAAAGAGATAAACGAGGAAGCCGGGTCTACTTTTTCATGCACTTCCCATATACGAATGAAAGTGGCTTGCACCACTTCTTCGGCCATATATTGATTGCCGGAAGAGAGTCGCATAATGAAATTGTACAGTTTGCCACTATACATATTATACAATCTTTCGAATGCCTGAAAGGAACCGCCTTTTAAGTCGATTAATAAATGTTTTTCATCTGTAGAATCTACCATATCTTAGAATTTTGCAACAAAGGTATGCAGTCATAGGTCATAAACAGGTGACAATATTATTAATATTTTCTCAATTATCCGACTTTTCTGAAGAAAAAGATAGTAAATAGCAAATAGTAACGCATCCGGTCAGGATAATGACGCTATCCAATCAGGATAGTGACGGTATCCGAACCGGATGGCGTTACTATATTTAGTGAGGTAGTTCGTACTAATAAGTCAGACGAACACCTGCTTGTATGTTGAAGTTAAACGGATTCTCTTTACGTATAGTCTGTATATCGGAGCCATCATTGAAATAATAAGCAACACCCGGTTCCACGTAAATACCCAACGTTTCGTTGCATTGATCTGCGCACCTACGCCACCGGATACCGAGAACTGCAAAGGTTTCACAGTTTCTTTTTCAGAACCTAGCTTTCCATAAACACATTTCTCAACCATACCTCCACCGGAAACATAAAGAGTGACGAGTTTCTTATCCAGGAAGTTCCAGTTGGCACGCAACGGAATACCGATATAATGCAGTTTCTGCTCTATCTGTTGTTCTTCACCTGCCAGTTTTGCATCCGAAGAAAGCAGCGTATAAGTCAGTCCTGTCTCAAGAGAGAATCCTTTAGCTAAACCTTTACGAACGGACAATCCGAAAGAAATAGGCTGATGATGTTTAATGTCAACCACCTGTTTTGCCTGACGCAGGTAAGGTACTCCATCTTCGAAAACCAATGTTTGGTCATTAGGAATCGTCTCCATCAGACCGTTGGAAACTGAAAGCATACTCACACGTGACATATAAGCATGAGATCCGGCACCTACTTCTGTTGAAGCACCTCCTGAATTTCCTACCGAAAGTCCCATTGACCATGTTCCCTTTTGAGAAGATCTTTTTTCTGTCGGAATATGAAGTTTGTCTTTACCGGAAGGACGACGCGGTCTGTTATTCGATCGCTCTGTATCCTGTGACTGTCCCTGACTGACATCTGTATTTTCTGCCTGCTTCGATTCATCTTTTACATTTTCAGTTTCTCCATTTCCTTTTACATTCTTATCTTCCTCACTCAAAGAGTCTTCTCCATTTCCTGTTGAAGTTTATTTTCATTACCGATCCCTAATGGATCTACACCTGTTTTCTGCTCCGTATGATTCCTGTCGACTTTCGCCAAACGATCTTCGCGAGTTACCGGCCGTAAGACAGGTTCCACAGCAGTTCCCTGCATATCCGGTTGTTGCACACCCGGCAATGCATCGGGCGTGGAAGCCAATGCCGGAGTTTGTATATGACGTATTTCATCCGCAGCGGGTGTCCCTAGAAAATACAGACTTACTGACGAAACGACAGCTAATATTATAATAGCTGCAGCAGCCATCATCCATTTTCGATAAGGATATATTTTCTTCTCCACAGGAGGCATAAGTTCTTTCTCCAGTTGTTCCCAACCGGAAGCAGGCGCCGGTTCGGAATAATCCGCAAGCTTCTCCTTCAACTTATTCATCCACAATTCTTTCTCTTCCATCTCTATCTATCCATTATGCATTATCCATTCTTTTACTCTTTTTGCTAATACACTCTTCGCACGAAACAGTTGCGAAGCTGAAGATTTTTCATTGATACCTAATACCTGTGCGATTTCTTTATGCGATTTGTCTTCAAATGTATAAAGATTGAACACAGTACGATAGCCGGCGGGTAATTCTTCAATAAACTGCATCAACACATTTTGTGGTATCGCTTCTACATCGGAAGCATCCGGCTCTTCATATTCTTCGGGCAACTCTTCCAAAGGTGTCGACTGATTAATCACATCATTTTTCCGAAGATACTGTAAAACTGTGTTGACCATCACCCGTTCCATCCAGGCTCGCAAAGAGCCTTCACCCCTCCAGGTGAACTTATCAAACGAATCGAATATCTTTAAAAAACCGTCGTGAAGCAGAATCCTGGGCTGTATCCCGGTCGCCGGTATAGCGTAGACAGATGCCAAGCATACGCCCCGCATACTGTTCATACAGTTCCTTGCGGGCCCGATTATTACCCAGCCTACATTGTTCCGACAACTCTATTTCTTCCATTCTCTTATACACGTGTTTACCTTATAAATGCAGCAAAGATAGAAATACTGCATAGAGAGAACAACTCTTTTATCACTTTTGTTTCTTTAACAGATCCGAATGCAATATTTTCTATCCTCTTGCATTTTCACTACAGAAAACATAAATATTATAAAATCTAAAACCTAGTAAGTATATGAAGAAATTTAAATTCATAGCCTTTATCTTTGCTATTATGACTACCATGCCGATTCTCCAGTCATGCTTGGACGACGATGATAATTCGTCCGATCTTCTGGCTATCAGCACCATCAATATGATTAGCCAAGATAGCAAGGAATTTTATTTCACTTTGGATGACGGGAAAAAGATGTATCCCAGCAACTCACAAGGATGGAACAATGAAGATTGGGTGGAGGGACAAAGAGCTTTTGTGATATTCAACGAGTTGGAAGAGCCTGTGAATGGATACGACCTTAATATTCAGGTGAAAGGTATCAATCCAATCTTAACCAAAGACATCGTCACAATGGGTGAAGATGACAACGACGAAGAGAAAATCGGAGATGATAAGATCAACACGACTTATATGTGGATCAATAAGGATAATAAATATCTGACGATTGAATTCCAATATTACGGAACACATAGTGAAGATAAAAAACATTTCCTGAATCTGGTGATTAATGACAAAGAAGAGACTGCTCCCACTGCTGACGAAGGCAATGCGGAGGACGAATATATCAATCTGGAATTCCGTCATAACAGTGAAGGAGATGATCCTCAACGTTTGGGTGAAGGATATGTGTCTTTCAAACTGGATAAGATTAAAAACCGGATGGAGGGGAAAAAGGGACTAAGAATTCGTGTCAACACCATTTATGGCGGGCCGAAAACTTATGAAGTGAAATTTCCTTAGACTTAGACGACTAATCTAATGTGAACATGCGAAACACACTCTTTTTTATATAATATATTAATTACGCAAAAGAGGGCGGTAGTTGTGAAACTGCCGCCCTTTTACTTTTCTTCTTTATATTCTTTCTTTCTAAAAGAGTTATTTCTTATCTCCCAGATAATTCCAAACAACTGCACTCAATGCAGCTCCTATAAATGGAGCAATGATGAATAACCACAACTGTGACAATGCTTCTCCTCCTTGGAATAATGCCGGAGCAATACTACGTGCCGGGTTCACAGAAGTCCCTGTGATAGGAATACATACAATATGTACTAACACAAGAGTCAAACCGATGGCAAGTCCTGCCAGATTACCTGCTCCCTTCTTCGAATCGGTAGAGCCGAGCACTACCAATACAAAAATGAAAGTAAATACTGCTTCCGCAATAAATGCCTGCAACATTTCTCCATCACCAAAACCATTCGAACCTGTCGCTGTAGGCCCGTCATGAGCACCGGTAGCAACTAAAGCAAAAAGAATAGCCGAGCCGATAATAGCTCCGATTACCTGGAAAATCATATACATACCTGCATCTTTTCCATTCATACGACCAGTCAAAAACACTCCTAATGTAATAGCAGGATTAATGTGACATCCCGAAATACCTCCGATAGCATACGCCATCGCTACTACGGACAAACCAAAGGCTAAAGCTACGCCGATCGTTCCAACCCCAGCGCCTACTGTATCAGCCAAACCACCAGCAAAAACGGCACTACCACATCCCATAAGGACGAGCACCATCGTTCCAATCATCTCTGCAATGTACTTTTTCATAATCACTAAATATAAATAGTTGTTTCGCCAAATATAGGATTTTAGGTCTGAATAAAAATTCATATGTACAATAATGACTATCTTTGCAGCATTTTTGAACGAACATTTATTTATTAAAATAAAAAAAAGACCTTCTTCATGTCATTTGGCCTCCATTCTTTGAACGGATAAACATCTGATATTCGGTATGGGGGATGGGGATGATAATCATTGTCAGCTCTTTCTATTTTAAAGGAGCTAAGATAAGTGTAAAAAGACTCCTGCCAATCAAAAAGATGAGCAGGAATCATCTCAATCTCTAATATACTATAACAAACATTGTATGGGCTGCAAAGAAAGCATTTCCTTGGGAACCACCGCCTTTATTTCCTTCTTCAGGACGCATAGCAGACTGTGACGAATAAAATCTCTATTTGTCGCCAACACCACCTGTCGTGTCGGTCGGGGGATGGCAAACGGGCGTACTAATTGTCGCTGTTCTTCTGTCAATTGCATCACTGCCAGTTCGGGAATAAAAGTGATTCCTTTTCCACTTTCTACCATTCGCATAAAGGTTTCCATACTTCCCAAACGATAGGCCATCTGATTAACCTTCACGGCCTCCATCTGACAAAAACGGACGAGTTGATCGCGAAAGCAGTGTCCTTCGTCCAAAAGCCAAAGATGTTCGCCTGTTATATCGGAAGTGCGGATAACGTCATGTTTGAATGAGGGTTCTTTCCGTGATACATAAGCATAGAATTGCTCATAGAAAAGAGTTTCTTCCGTCAAAAATGTGTCTTCTAATTTACTGGCAATAATCCCTGCATCCAAATCACCGGCATGCAAAGCCTGCTGAATATCCTGTGTTTTCATTTCCGTGACACGAATATCCAGTTCGGGATATTTTCCATCAATTGAGGAAAAAAGCGAGGAAGCAAATAAGGAGCGATAGTTGGCAATACTCCCAAGCGGAATACGCCTGATAATGACTGCTTATCTTCACTGATTATTTCTTTCACTTGAGCTGCCTGCGCCAGAATCACGCGAGCCTGGTTTATCACTTTCTGTCCAATGGCTGTCGGACAAACGGCTGTACCGTCCTATCGAACAACTTTACTCCCAGTTCATCTTCCAGCTTCTGAATCATGGCACTCAAAGTGGGTTGCGTCACACGGCAATATTCAGCTGCCCGTGCGAAATGCCTGAACTGGTCTACAGCTAGTATATATTCTAATTGTTGTATTGTCATCTATCAAATCATATTAAGTTATAGATTTCATCTATGCAAAGATAGAAATTTTCAGTTTGACAACAAGCATTTTCCGCCTTATCTTTGCAATACAGAAAAAAAAGAAAGCAAGTATAAATCATTAAAAATAAAAGAATATGAAAACTTTAGAATTTATCAAACTGAACGAATCGGGAGCAAACAACGTAGTAGCATCTTTGCAACAACTATTAGCAGACTTCCAAGTGTATTACACCAATCTTCGCGGTTTCCACTGGAATATCAAGGGACATAATTTCTTTGTACTCCACAGTCAATTCGAAAAGATGTATGATGACACGGCTGAAAAGGTGGATGAAATCGCAGAACGTATCTTGATGCTGGGTGGTACTCCTGCCAATAAATTCAGTGATTATCTGAAAGTGGCAAATGTGAATGAAGTGGATAAGGTAAGCAACGGAGACGAAGCATTGAATAATATCCTTCAGTCTATCAGTTATCTGATTGGCGAAGAACGTAAGATTTTGTCTATCGCTTCTCAAGCCGGAGACGAAGTAACCGTTTCGATGATGAGCGATTATCTGAAAGAACAGGAAAAATTGGTTTGGATGTTGGTTGCTTATAATAGCAAGTAATTAAAATAAAAAGATGTCCCGGTCTTGCTTATTTGCAATCAGGACATCTTCTATTTATATATAGAAAGACTTTTTAGTCAGTCTACCATTATCTATTTCTTCATTTTTCCTTTTATAAGGATATATAGTTTTGCTATTCAGCAGCATTATCAGGACAACGAACTCCTTGTACAAAATTGAGCGTTCCACGTCCGGCATAAGTAGCACTATATCCGTTTCCTGTAAGGTCGGTTATTACTTTATTATTATCCGGAGTAGACTCATTAAATCTCCAATAAGCCACTAAACCATCTGTTAAAGGATCCACCCAGCAGACATTATTTTCAGATCAGCAGCCGAACGAGCAACAGCCCATACACGTACTTCACTTACATACCCATCCATATAACGATTATCTGCTGCAGACTGACCAATATAGAATGCTGCATTTTTATCATGTCCATAGGCTTGCGTTAAATCGATAGTACCTCTTGTATCCGGAAGTTCTCCCTGTAGTTCACCATTAACATATACAAACTTCTTTCCTTGTGAACCGTCATATACACAAGCCAAATGCAACCATTTATCATTGGGTAAAACATCTCTGGAATCAATTGCCGGACTACCTCCACTCAATTGCAATTTCCAACCGCTTTTATTATCACCGGCAGTACGCAAACAGAAATTCTCTTCCAATCCCATAACAGAGAAGCACCATTTTCCACTGGTAGAAGTCATCTTTTTAAAACGAACTCGTGCTTCAAATGTTACATTATTCAATGCCGTGGTATTGTATTGAGATTCTTTTCTGAAATCGACCTTGAAATACCCGTTATTAGCAGAAATATCCGCAGCTTGAGTAATAATAATTTGATTGATAACAATGTATATGGTACGTGAACCTTCTATTACGGACAAATTCTTATCCGACACACTCACAATACTTATAGGAAGCAGATACGTTTTGCCTTCCTTTAATAAGTCCCGGCTGATAACACTTAAACGCACACCATCTGTGGAAGTATTCTTTCCATTTTCAATAGTTAATGTTGTATTCTCCAACTTGTACGACTTTTCAGGAAGAAGTTCATAATTCTTCTTATATTCCTTATTGAAAGACTCCACTAATTCCGGAGTGGCCTTCATACCCACTTCTACATGATCTCCTATCGCACATGATGAAGCAACTTTAATTCCGATAACTGCAGGCAAATCATCAATTGTCAGATTAGCAACCGGTGATAATTGATCTGCGCCAACAACATATAATCCTTCATAGTATTCCTGACTTTTCTGGCATGATACCATTAGAAGGACAAGCAAGCTTAATAATATGTATTTTATATTCTGTTTCATTTTTTCTAACTTTAATGTTCGTTCATTATTCTGATCGCATTACGTGTCCATTTGTAATTAGGATTGGAACGGTAATCGTTCTCCATGTGATAGGTACCACATCCTCCTTTGCGGGTGGCTAATTTTCCTTCATACATGGGGAGGAAACGTGCCATTCCTTCTAATGAAGGTACCGACCCGCTTCTCTTAAAGAGTGATCTACTCCTCCACTTGCCATAACTTCACCCCCTCAAAGGTTTCAGCAAAAATGTATTGTTCCGGTTTCCAACCATTTTTAGCTGCATTATCGAAACGCCCCTGCAGATCTTGATATCCCCTAGAATTATAAGACTGAACCACTCCATAATTAAAATATTCAGCCAATCCTTGCTTTAAATGATAAGGTACTCCATCAATAATTAATAGATTACGAGTTCCCGACTTCGGACCAATATATTTTCCTAATGCCTTTACAAACATTTCCATATTATCCATATAATCAGGCCACATATAAGACGGACCTACTAAAGGACCACTGAACGGAACCCCAGGAAATTCCTGATAGCCGTTCATAATCAAGATCAATACCCTGATAACCATACTTATACATAGTATCTACCAAAGACTTGGCATACTCTTCTATTCCTTCAGGAGTAGCAATCTCATGATTTTCACCAGACATAAATTCATCTGGAATTTTGTGAGCAAAGATAGTATATGTGACACGAGTTCCTTTCACATCCTGTACATAACGTAAATCTTCCATTTGTGCCGGACTTAAGTTCTGGTAGCTCCCCAAATAGAAATAATATCTACACTGTCAGGCACACTTCTTAAATAGTTGATCATATCAGCAGAGTTAGCCGTCCATCCGCCAAACCAGCCAAAAAAGACTTCATGGTCGTTTCTTGCTTTATATGCTCTTAAATTTTCCCAATATTCTTTGGACATCTTATCAGGCACCACTATATCCAAAGCTTCTATATCTGTATTACACGATATAATTCCCGTACCAACTATTACGAAAACTATTATATATGTTAATAATTTCTTCATGTCGTTTTATCTAAAAGAATATGATTACTTATTTTCTACATCCCACCATAAGCGAGTAGCTCCGGTATCCGGACCACCCAATAGTTTAACGGCTTTTTCCACCTCTTCTTTATTTCCTTGATATTCGGAATAGGGGAAAGGAACACGACGGATCTGTACAGAAGAGCTAATAACACCACCACTCTCATTATTAACTATTTCATAGATCTTAGGATAGCCTGTTCTGCGGAATTCACTCCATGCTTCCTGTCCTAATGGGTACATTGCTATCCATTTTTGGGTGATGATCTGTTCTAACTGCTTTTCTTTATCATTTCATCCCAGACTATCGTAACATCAGATGGGGCTGGTGCGGAAGGACTGCTTTTGAATCCAGGGTATTTTGCCGGCACTTTAGTACTTGCAAGATAAGTTTCCACTCCTTTACTCCATGTTGTTCGAAAGAAGCACGTATGCCTGAATGATACAAACTTTTAGCGGTTCCTTTCATGTTCCATGTCTTCAAGGCACCTTCAAGGCACCTTCTGCCCGCAAAAAATAAACTTCTGCAGCTGTCATCCAAACATAAGGGGTTCCTTGCAATATATTAGGTTTGGAGAGTCCTAAATCACCTTTAAATATATCACCATTCTTATGTCCGTTACGCAATCCACGATAATTGTCATTTGAAGACAATTGGAAAAATACGGATATACGTGGATCTCCAAACCCATTCAAATAAGCATCCATACTAGCCCCCATTACATCTTCTTCATAGCCGTCTGCGCTGCTAATACTATTTATAGGGTTGTGATAGGTGAACGAAAGAGTTGAATTAGATTGCATTGCCGGATTATTATCATTTGTTTCAATCACTCCATACGAATGTGTAACAGCAGCTTCTGCTTCTTTTTGAGCCTCCGGATAAACAGCACTTAAACGTATTGCCAAACGCAGCTTCAAAGAATTCGCAAAACGAATCCAATTAGGTATGTTACTGCCAAATATTAAATCAAACTTTTCCAATGCCTTAGAATTTGGGTTAGCTTGATCAAACTTGGTCAAGATATCAATAGCATGGTTCAGTTCTTTGAAAAAAGATTTATAGATAGCTTCTTGCGAATCATAAGGGACAGGATTAGTCAGACCAAACTTTAGATAAGGTAACGGACCGTACATATCTGTAGTTTTATGTATAGCTGTCACTTTTACAATTTCACCGACAGCAAACAATACAGATGCAGAGTCTACCTTTTGGCGTAAAATATTCCATGAAGATAAGAACTCTACAAATGCACTTTTAAAAGGTGCATCTTTCCATTCGTCAGAAATAGCATAAGTCGTTCCATTCGCTCCTCCGCCCCAATTTTGCGTTCCGGCAAATATCCAGAATACATGTTGCCAAAAAGGTCTTCCGAGCGTTGAAACAAGTTAACATCTTCAGATACTACCCTACGTTGCATCGTAGTAAGATAGCTGCCCCATAAATTATCTTTATCCAATTCTTTTTCTTGAACTTTATCAGGATCCAGATTAATCGTATCAGACATACAACTTCCCAATAAAAAGCAAACAGCAAACACCAGGAAGCAAGTTTGTATAACGTTATAGATTCTATTTTTCATTTTATTCTTCGTATTAAAGTATTAAAATCAAAAGTTAACTTTTACACCAAAACCGAAACTGCGTAAGCTAGGTGGCATAAAATAATCGAAACCCTGATAATAAGTTCCTGTATTTGCTGTTAGTTCCGGATCAAACGGAGCTTTCTTATAAAACATCAGCAAATTGTGTCCTGTCAGTGACAGAGAAATGTTCAATTTTTCTCCGAACCACTTTGCCGGAAGCATATATGATAATGACATTTCACGTAAACGAACATTAGTCGCACTGTACACATAATGCGCCAGTAAACCTGTTTTTCCGGAAGCAACGGTACCATAATATTGTTCTGCATCCAACTTTCCATTATTTACAGGTACACCACCGTTATCACGGGCTGTAGCTGTTTGTTGTGATACTCCGAATTGATCCATCAAAGCTTGTGTAGCGGAAATCACCTCACCGCCAACACGCGCGTCAATCAGAAAATCAAGTTCCACCCCTTTCCAAGAAAAACTGTTTCTAAATCCTAGATTATACTTAGGAGCTGCCGAACCAACTTTTATGAAAGTATTTTCTTCAGCCGATACACCTCCATTTGAAATAAGAATATCACCATGTAAGTCTTGTTTCAATTTTGTCGCATAGATATCAGACATAGTACCACCTTCTTTCAAAATCATTCTGTATGAATCTGCACTGGCAACGGAAAATTCTGTTGGTGATTTTACTGTTGTACTAGTAGTGCGGTCAGTCACATACTCAGGAAGTAACTCTTTGATTTCATTACGGTTCATTGAATAAATCAAATTTGAGTTCCAATTTACCGGGCCTAAATCCTGATTAAAACCTACACTTAGTTCAATACCCCAGTTGTTTACTTTTCCTGCATTTTCATATGCAAAAGCGTATCCTGTGCTGGGCGGCAATTCATATTTAAACAACTGATTGTATGTGTTTGAATTGTAATATGTTGCTGCAAGGTTCAATTTATTATCAAACAACCGTAAGTCCATACCAAATTCAAATGCTTTGGTCATTTCCGCTTTAAGATGATTGGCAGGTGAGAAGTTAGCACTTGTAGCATTACCATTTTCCAAAACCACTGTTGCATAAGGCAAGTATGCACTTGGAGGATTACCTACTTGCGCATAGGAACCACGAATCTTCCAGAAAGAGAATACTTTTTTAGGAAGCGGAATAATCTCTGACAACACTACAGAAAGACCTACGGACGGATAGAATACATATTCCTTGGAAGTACCTACCAATGTAGAAAACCAGTCTATACGACTTGTCACGTCAGCATAAAGAAAATTGCGGTACCCCAGTTCTGCTTTACCATATAGAGATTGAGTCTGGGTATGCAATGATTGTTTGCTATATCCGCTTTCTGTTGAAGGTATATTACTTGGATGGAAAAAGTTCGGTACTCCAAGCAGATTGCCTTCAAAAGTACTTGATTTATATTTTTCATCATAATAACTACCACCAAGGTTTACTAACAAGTGATAATTCTCCCCGAATTTCTTATCTATATTTACTAAGAAATCAAGATAAGTTGCAGTATTCTTGTCTTCCTGTGTCATATAGTTACCTTGAGATTTGGAGAACAAACCATCAGTGGAAGCGTATAATTTACGTTCGAAATCAGTATAAGCATTATCAACGCGGGCACGTCCGATAATATTAAGCCAATTGGTTATATTCCATTTCATTGATAATGACATGATATAGCGGTCTCTATCAGTATTGAACATATTACGATTAATAATCCAATATGGATTCTGCATACCCAATCCCTGATTTTTATAAGGCCAATATTGAGTTTTGAAGTTTCTATCAGCGTCATATCGTTCATAAACTACATATTTATTCATATCATCACTTGGTGGAAACAAATAGACTGGAACCAACGGATTATAGTACATACCTTGTCCGTTACTGTTTTGGTTATTCTGTTTGATATAAAATAATCCCATATCCATACTTAAAACGTCTTTAACGATGTCCCAAGAATTACGGAATGTAAAATTATAGCGATTATATTTATTATTATCAATGACACCTTCTGAATTACAGACCCAAAAGATATATGCGTCTGATTTGTTTCTGTACCAGTAGATACAGCAATAGAATTCATTGTATTAAATCCTGTTTGAAAGAAATCCAAAGGATTATAATCGGAAGGTTTCTCTAATTTATCCCCCCAACTTTTAAATTCACCTTCTTTACGTCCATACGTATTCTGGAATTCAGGAGTAATAAAAGGTCTTGAAAAACTAGTGCTATTTGAATAACTTATTCTGGGTTTTCCAATCGCACCTTTTTTGGTTGTGATCAGTATCACACCATTCGCACCTCTATTACCATATAAGGAGGCTGCAGAAGCACCAGTCAGGATGGACATACTTTCTATATCCTCCGGATTAATATTAGATATTCCATCTCCGTCGGCCACTTCCACTGACTCATAAAAATTATCTGATTGTTTGGTTCTTAACCCTTGCATTGGAATACCATCCAAAACGTACAACGCATTGTTTTCACCAAATAATGATTTGGTACCACGCATGACAACGCGGGAAGATCCTCCAGTTCCAGACGAACTCTGATTAATAGTCACACCTGCTACCTTACCAGAAAGGCTATTTATAAAGTTGGCATCTTTCACTTTTGTTATACCGGCAGCTTTTATTTCCTGCACATTATACGTCAATGCCTTAGCTTCTCTCTTAATACCCAATGCTGTAACAACCACTTCATCCAAGGCCTTTTGTGTCAGAAGCCATTGTAATATTATAAACAGTCTTATCTGATATTTTAACCATTTGAGTCGTATACCCGATATACGAAACCTTCAGGAAATCGTTTTTGGTAACACGGATTGTAAAATCTCCATTCAGGTTAGTTATTGTACCACCACTACCACCATTAATTGAAACATTAACTCCAATCAAGGCTTCTCCTTGTTCGTCCACAACCCGACCTTGTATTTCCTTTGATACAGACTCTTCCTTTTTTTCCGGAATTATCATGATATAGCTATCTTTTAATTTATAACTAAATCCTGTTCCTTTTAATATGACCTTGAGTGCCTGTTCTAACGGTAGTTCACTCACATTCAAAGAAATACGTTTACTTCCTCCAAGTTGAGATTCATTATAGGCAACGGACATTTTAGATTGTTTCTCAACTTCTGTCAATGCTTCTCGTAATGTTATTTCATTTTTCTTAATAGTTATTTTCACATTACTTTGAGCAAAGAGCACTGTTTGCGCGAATAGCAAACAGCAAAAAAATGTTATACATTTAGCTTTTAATAGATATAAATTCATATCTTAGTAGCGTTTTTAGTGTTAAACTCATAATATTATATTCATCAAAGATTTAAGCCGGTAGCTTTAATACTAAAAAAGTCATTTCATATCCGGAATCAGGCGGCATCCTTTTTCCGGATACTTTTTACATAATCAATGATATTTAAGGTTAAACAAAATATTTGTAAGATAATTACTTAATCAGTTTTATATAACATACATTCTCTTCTATTTTATAATCAAATCCTCCTACTACTTCTTTCATAATATCCATAATTTCTCCAATATCCGAGTTTTTACGGAAACTAAAATTATATTTATCATTACTGAAATGACTGGTATTACATTGGAATGTGATATTAAAGCGACGCTCCAATTCAGCTATGATTTCTTTCATCGTATCTCCGCGGAATATATACAATCCCTTTTGCCAAGCTGTTACAGCTTCTACATCAGCATTAGCTAACACTACTTGACCACTATTTTTTTGATATATAATTTGCTGTCCCGGATGTAGTATATAGTTTCTTCTTTCTTCATCACAATCTACTTTTATCTTCCCATGAAGTAATGTTGCAACAATTTCATTACTTTCCGGATAAGCACCCACATTAAACTCTGTCCCCAAAGCTGTAACAGCCATGCTTCCCGATCTCACAATAAATGGTTTCTCCGGATCCTTTTTCACCTTAAAATTAGCTTCTCCTACCAAATATACCGTGCGAGTATCTCCTTTGAAAGCTTCCGGATAAAGTAATAAGGTTCCGGAATTAGTCTGTACTTTACTTCCATCGGGTAGTTCGATTGTAATCATATCACCAGCAGGAGTTGAATTTTTCTATCATAGCAACTTCCGAATACATATTCTTAGCATAAAAGAAAGTTCCTGAAATAGCAACAGCCAGTACAACTACTGCAACTGCTGCATATTGCCATATCTGCATTCGGAATTTTCGCACAGTTTTTTGTTGACCTGCACCTATCTTATTATATACATTAGAAAGAGAAGCCCATGTACCCGCATCAGCTTTACCGTCAGTTTCACTCCATAGTGTATGTAAAGCAGCCTCTTTTTCATCAGAATGCTCTTTATCCACCAGCCATTGATGCACTTCTTCAATTACTTTCTCACTATGCTTGGAAGCTGTGAATACACTAATTATTTTTTGAATATAATTCTCCATTTTTCTGTTGCCTTATAATATATAGACAACTAGCTAAAACAGACTACTCAATAGAAACAGAAAAAAAATGCAATTAAAATGACTTTTTTTAATTCTTGCAAAGCTAAATAGATATGTCGTTCTACAGTCCGAACGGAAAGCTGCAGATTATCAGCTATTTCCTGATTACTCATTCCTCTTTGCCGGCTCATAGAAAAAACTTTTCTCCGTTGCTCTGGCATATTATCTAAAGTAAGTTTTATTAAAAGTTGGAGTTCTTTTGCATAAAGCTTATCATACATATCAAATTCATAAGAAGGAGAATTTTCTTGAGATAGTTTTTCCTGATAATTAAGTTCTACGGACTGATGTTTCAGGAAGTTATAAATCTGATTACGAGCCATTGTATAAATATAGCTATCCCATGTCTCTTTATTCTCCCAAATCTCTGGATTATCCCACAGTTTGACGAATATATCCTGGGCAATATCTTCTGCATCTTCTTCCGAATGTAGGATTTTCCATGCGAAAGCTTTTACTTTAGGAAAAGTAAGAATGAAAAATTGTTCAAATTTTCTCTTCTTTTCTTGTTCTTTTATGTGTGTCATCAAAGATCGTCCGGTTAGATTTATTTTTTATGAGAGCCAAAAATAAACGCTTTTATCAAAAAAAACAAATAATAACAACGATAAAAATAAATATATTTATGTCATCCAGTCATCTACCACGCCAATAAGTCGTTCTAATAAGGGTCATTACCAACCCAAATAGAAAAAATATATTTTCTTCTTGAACATGATGACATAATCATATTTCTATAGTGTACTCATACAGTGTCATGATTATTGACACTATATGAGCAAATTAACTTATTTCACAGAAATCGTCTTTGATAATCTGATATCATCCGACGCTGCTCCAATCAATCAGCTGGAAGCTTCCGGTTCTACGATTCGCTCCATTTTTTGATTGATAATGGATAAATCCTCTTCTACCAAAGTGAATACAATTGTTTTTTTCTCTCCCTGCTTCAAAAAGAAACGCTTAAAATGTTTGAGTTGCCGAAGTGCCCGGACTACAGAAGCATACTCATCACGAATATAAAGTTGAGCCACTTCTTCACCATCATACTTTCCTGTGTTTTCTACATCAAATGATATTTCAAAATGCAAAGGCGCTTGTTGTGTCACTTTTAAATTGGAATATTCGAAAGTTGAATAACTTAATCCATATCCAAATGAATACAATGGGGAGGCAGACATTTCTACATAATCGTGACATTTAGGGGCTTTCTTATTATAATATACGGGAATTTGTCCCTCTGACCGGGGAACAGAAACAGGCAAGCGACCTGCCGGATTATAATCACCAAATAAAACATCAGCAATGGCATCCCCCCCCTCTTGTCCGGGATAATAGGCGGTCAGCAATGCATCTGCATGTTCCGCTGCCCAATTTTTATTTAATGGACGTCCCTCAATGTAAACCACAATCAGGGGCTTTCTCGTTGATTTCAAGGATTCTAGTAATTCCAGCTGTTTTCCTAACAAAGAAAGAGTTGCACGATCAAAGCCTTCTCCACACTCCATATCACTGATTTGGCTTTTATCTGCAATAGCAGCTCCCGTCTCTTTATAAGTCGTTTTAAAATCACGAGCACTGGAACCACCCACTACTGCAATCACCACATCTGCACGATTAGCAGCTTCAACTGCTTTCGCTATTTCATTGTTGGTAGTATCACGGATAGCGCAACCTCTTACATACTCAACACGTGAAAGAGATAATTTAGAAATGATTCCATCCAGTACCGTTTTTATATTTTCGTCTTTTTTGGGGAGGCTGTATAATCACCCAGCATATTATAACAATTATCTGCATTTGGGCCAATTACCGCTACTTTACGGATGTTTTTACTCAAAGGCAGAATGTCATGCCTATTCTTTAATAAAGTCACCGATGCTTGTGCCATCCGTCGTGCATTGGCAATATGATTTGCATTACGAACTCTTTCAATCGCTATTTGGGGATCTACGTATGGATTTTCAAACAATCCCATTTCAAATTTTAATCGTAGAACCCTGCAAACGACTTCATCAATAATAGCCTCTGACAAACGTTTCTCTTTTACAGCCCGATAAATATTCGTATAAGCTTCTCCACCTAAGTCAACATCTACTCCGGCAGAAACTGCTTGAATAGCCGCATCCTCTATAGAAGAAGCCGTATAATGACTTTCATATATTCCTTCAATACTATATAAATCGGAAACAACAAAACCTCTAAACTTCCACTCATTTCGCAACAGTTGATTCAGCAAATATGAGTTGGCAGTACATGGGATTCCGTCTATTGAATTATAAGAAGTCATCACAGAAAGAGCACCAGCATCAATCGCTTTTTTAAAAGGCGGTAGGAAGTTTTCATGCAATTCTCTCATTCCAACTAAAGCTTGATTCCCATTCTGTCCGCCCTCCGGTACGGCATAGGCTAAAAAATGCTTTAGAGTAGCTATCGTACTGTTTTTCCGGGAAATATTTCCGTTGATTAATCCATCTACCATTGCCGCCCCCAAAGTCCCGCTTAATACCGGATCTTCCCCAAATGTTTCTTCCACGCGGGACAACGGGGATCACGGGTCAGATCAAGTACGGGACCGTAACTAATATGCCCACCTTGGGAACGAATTTCTTTAGCGATAACTTGACCAACTTCTTTTACTAACTCCGGTGACCAGGTAGCCGCCATTCCGATACCCGTAGGAAAAACAGTAGTACCAATTGCCATGTGCATGAGGGGCTTCTTCTGCTAAAAACATCGGAATTCCCAGACGGGTATTCTCCATCACATACTTTTGCAATGCATTTCCTGCCTTTGCTGCCAGTTCCGGATTAAGTCCATTTGCTATAGTTTTCTTTGTCCAAGGATCGGCACGATAGGTTGCCCAAAGCATTCCTACATTCCTTTCTTTGATTAATTGCTTGAACTTTTCGGAAGGATGAACTTCACTACCATGGATTTCATACATTTCCCAACCTAAAGGACAAAGTAACTGACCGACCTTTTCTTCTAAAGTCATGCGGGAAAGTAAATCTGAAAGTCTTATATCTATCGACAAACAGCGATCTTTGTAAGCAGGTAACGAGGGAGAGGATTGAGTAAACCCCAAAGTACATACCATCTGTACTATCACCAAGATATACAATCGTTTTATCATAATGTTATATGCAGTAAAATGACTCAATTAATTTATAGTGTATTTCTAATCTTTCAAATAGAGATATTCAATCCTACTTACCTATTTCTCCTTCAAATATAACTGTATGTACAGGTTGATGAGCATCATTTGTTATCAACTTGACCTTTGCATCCAATAGATGGTTTGAAGATGATACATTTAATTCAAACAGAACCTCCAGACACTCATTTTGCTTCAAAACCTTTTCACCCCGGATATTAGTAGAAACAAATTCCGGACATTCTATCTTGCGGATAATAAGAGGATTCGCCCCTTCATTAGTAACTTTTACTTTTCGCTGAATATGCTTTTTTAATGAGATATTCCCCAAATTAAAATAAGATTGTGAACATTTCATCCGGGGAGCAGTTGCCGTGCTTACTTTTCTCATATCATCAATCACTGTACCAAAGATTTGTATAGGAGAACTGTGTACGGAATTGGCACTAATAATAATCTTATCTTTAAATGTACCGTAAAAGCCTTTTAAAGGAGAAGCTGTTATTTTTATAGTCGCATAAGATCGACCTTGAAGAGATGATGGCATAGAAATCGACAAACATCCGCTCTTATCCAACAGCGAGTATGACAACCTGACCATTTTATCCGATCGGTTATAGATTCTAATTTCCAATTGTTTTGGCCTCCCATTATGTTGTAACAGATCATAAGATAGAGTCATTCGGTCTGCCAAAATATCTGATGATAAAGAATAAGGATATTCATCCTCTATACGATTCATTGTATTTATCGTGCCTTTTACCCAAAGAGTATTGACACTTTGCCCTGAATTAGAAACAACCCTTATACTCTTAGAGAAAAAGTTTGTTCGCCCTTTAGGATCGAAAGTTACGGTAATAGTGCCTGTATGCCCTGGTTTTACAGGTTGTTTACTATAAACAGAAATGGCACACCCACAAGTTGAAATCACTTCTTCAATCACAACCGGAGAAGTATGCATATTAGTAAAATGAAAAGTATGACTCACTTTGCCTCCTACTTCCTGAATATTACCAAAATTCCAAGTAGTAGTATCAAAACGCAATACAGCTCTTCCCTGTTGTTGCGCACATACGCCAACAATAGAGCACAGTAAAACGATCAAAGCTGACATAAAACGTTTCATCATCATTTCTTTAAGTTAATATTGGGAGCTACGTAAAAACACAATAACTCCCAATATAAAATCACATTTTAATTATCTTGAGGCAAATCATTGAATTCTGCATTCCAAATGATATTTGCCGAAGCCGGGAAAGTTAAATCACGCCCATTGCCCGAACTGTCCTTCAATGTATTTCCTTCTCCTTCATCCAATTTCCAATAGCCATATAAGTCCGAAGAAGATGGAGAAGCTATTGTACGCAAGTTAGCTTTTACTTCTTCCGCTGTCAGACACTTCTTCCACATACGAATATCAGAAATCAGACCATCAAAATACATACTTGAACTTGTATTACCAAACTGAATACCAGTCAACGTATATCCCACCTTGAATCTTTGAGAAGAGGATGGTCCCCAACGTTTAGTAGGTTTTGCAGAAGCAACTTCCTCACCGTTAATATATAAACGATAAGCAACCTCAGTATTCTGGCCCGTTTTCGTTCCGTCACAAGTAATAGTCAACCTAACCCATTGATTAGCCGGCAACGTTATATTTTGATTAGCCAATGTCAAGTCACATTGACGATTACCAATATTAGACGCTCCCGTTGCACCAGTTACACGTAGTTCACAACCACTAAAAACCTCATTATTATTGTTGGTATCCTTACCACGCCATGTACCTATATAATTAGTTCCACTGTGCCAATTATATGGATATACAAGCATTTCAAACGTATGTGTATTATCTTCAATCGTAACTACTTCATCATTTGCGAAACTTAACGTACGATACATATCCGTTGAATAAGAACTCATATTCAATCCCGGTATATAATCCAATTCCCCATCAATGCTAATCGTAAAATAAGAAACAGAACGAGTGTCCGTTACAAATTGTCCTACACACGTTTCATCTATTGTTGCAACAATAGGAAGCAAATATTCTTCACCTTCCACCAAACCGAACAATGATGAAAACTTAACTGATAAGGAATTGGATTCTTGCTGTCCTGCCTTCACTATCGCATTTTTAGCTTGCAACTCATAGACAAAAGCGGGCATCATCTTATAAGACGTGTTATTTGCAGCGTTATAAGCCTCTACCATACTTTCGTCCACGGCAATGTCACACAATAAAGTAGTAGCAGCAGGTTTATCCAGTTTGATAGTATAATCATAGACATAGCTTCCTGCATCCAGTATCTCCCTATAATCAATAGAAACAGGTCCTGCCTCCGACTGTGGCATCTCTATTGTCGGCAATTCAATAAAATCATTGTCATCATCCGAACAAGATGTGAATCCTACTCCTCCCAATAAAACAAGCAAAAGGAGAGTTAATCTATTTATATTGTTTTTCATTATCATACAGTCTATTCATTTATTATTACCTTATTCAAGACATTTATTCGTATCATCATAAGTCCAGTCAATCGTGATTCCATTCTTATAACTGATATCACGCTTTGACGGAGATAAATCATAGAAAGTAGTTCCTTCTCCTTCATTCATTCTCCAATAAGACACAAGCCCATTGGTAGAAGGGTCTACCCCACATACATTTGCTTTAATTTCACGAGCAGACAAAGGACGAGTCCAAAGACGCATCTCACTCAAACGACCATAAAACAATTGTGAAGATTGATAACCTTTTGAAGGCATACCGATCTGTACTCCATAAAGCGCATATTCATACGGAGCAACTGTCATTGAGTTATCTTTCTCTCCATTGATATACAATGTCAACGTACTGCCGTCATTTACCAAGGCAACAGCATACCAGGTATTTAAAGCAAAGCGAGTATTCGATGACATTTTACCCTGTTTAGTTGTTACATGCAACTGGTTCGGTTCATCCGTTCCTTCACCAAAACGAAGCAGGTTCTGGTCACATTTAAAGCCTCCATCATCAATCGCTCCCCCTTCTACAGATGCTTCACTACCTCCAAATGAGCAAACACGGGTAGTACCGGAAGCTCCGGAAGAACGGAATTTAGTGGCGTAAATCTTCACTTCCCATGTATAAGTAGGCAAAGAAGGAATAGGATCCGGAAGCAAAAATTGATAAGCCATAGAAGCCTGTCCTACATACGGAGCATGGAAACGCAATGTTCGAGATACTTTCAGGAAAATAGTACGCCCTGCTTCTATAATATCCAAATCTCCCGTCGCACTTTTTATGGTAACCGGTATCAAATAAACACGTCCCGGAACAAATTCCGAATCATCGGCAATTGAAAGAGAGGCAGCAGAAGAAATTGCCTGTCCTGCTGAAATAGTAACCTCCGGATTTTCAAATGTATATGATTTATCCGGAATGGGATAATAATTGGTTCCCATTTCCTCATTATAAGTATCAACCAGACTTGCATCAACAGCCAGATTCACCTGAATATCCGATTCAACGCGAGAAGTTGAAGTCACAGAAACAGCATACGCAGATGGAAATCCATCAATGGCGAACTTTACCAATCTATCCGAAGATGTTCCGGTCATTAACAACCCGTCACCTTTTTGAGCGGCTTCCTGGCATCCCAGCAGCATAAAAGAAGCTATTCCTATCAAAGCAGCTCCCCATATCTTTTTTATATTATTCAATTGTTTTCATACCTTGCATACAAATTTAAAATTCATCCATTTTCTTCTTCCGTTTCTTGTTTAGTAGACTGTTGTACAGGCTTTCCGGCAGGATTTTGTTCCTGAATACCACGCCGAAGGCTATAATAAGGAATAGCGGCTTTCTCTTTATCACCTATAGCCTGATTAGCAGGACGAGTGGTATTGTATTCATATTCAAAATAATATCCACCGAATCCGCCTTTTCGTCCTTGTGTAGGATTCCAGCGTGCCATACCTATTACAGAATAGATTGGATTGCCCCATGAATCTACTTTATTTCCATCGGCTTCCGTAAATTCGACTCCACCATTCTGCCAGTACCATCCCATTTGTTCCGTAGCAACGAATTTTCAGGAGGACACCAGCTGCTAAGCTGGTCAAATTTAGATTGCAAACTTTGAGCACTACCGGTGGTGTAACATTGTCGTACAAAATAATCGACATAAGGTTCTGTTTCCTTAGGAGGCAGCTGATTATAGAAGTCAACAATTAATAATTTGCCTGTACCCGATTGAGGACCGAAATAATTTCCCAATACCTTTATAAACTTTGTAAAGTTATCATTTTGCAACCAGTCGCCTTCCGGTTCGTAGTCCAAGTCCAAACCATCCAGATCATTACGCAACACACATCTCGCAAGATGCAAAGCATAAGCCTCGATACCTGCGTCGGTTTTAGGAAACTCCGTACTTCCAATACGGCAAATCGTACACATCACAACGCGAGTCCCCTTTACTGTACGGATATAATTCATTTCCTCATAAGCAGTCGGCAAATAACGCTCGTTATAATAACTCGTTTCTACATAAGCCGGATTGTTGGAAGGAATACCTGACCACAGACTGACAATGTCCAGACTATCCGGCAGACCAGTGAAATGAAGCCCCTGCGAAGGAGATGCTTCTGAAGTATAACCGGCATACCAGCCGAAACAAATAGCATGATCTGTTTTCTTATATTCACGCAGGTTCTGATAATATTCTTCATTATAAGTATTAGCTGCCTGTATAACTTCCGGTTCAATATCCGTATCACAACCACTCAC
>ENA-OQIG01000329-OQIG01000329.1-human-gut-metagenome-genome-assembly--contig:-NODE-329-length-28310-cov-5.349253_pt1 | contig 28310 bp, 48 predicted proteins | sample MGYA00242576_ERZ504741 | MGnify/ENA primary metagenome ERZ504741 (study PRJEB26092, sample SAMD00036436) | human gut metagenome | host: Homo sapiens | study: EMG produced TPA metagenomics assembly of... | reverse complement strand
AATTGAAAATGTATCAAACTGATCTAACCAGTCGTATACATCTTCTGGGAAATCCTGTCCCTTTTTCTGTGCTGCGTGTTTTGCCATTATCGAACGCTACATTTTCGAACATCTCCAAATCCTCAATAGGGATGTCCGACTCGGACACCTTTGTTTCAGTCTGCTTATCCTGTGATTTTTTTACGGACTTTTCAATTTTTGCCATGTCCTGAAAAATATCTCTCCGGAACTGAATCCGGTAGATCCTTGGAATTGCAGCAGAAGCGGCAAAAAGCACCTCTTTATCATCAATTTTAATTGTTTTTGTCAGCATTTTTATTCTCCCACAACTTTTTAATCTGCGTTAACAGCCTGTGCTGCTTCGGTGACTGTTTCCGGATAATACACTGTCTTATACCATCCGCTGTATACAGTGTCGTCTGTATCTACTGTGGTCTGAGCTTTTACACGTCCGTTTGGAAGCGGAGCATTGCTGATCGTAATTGTTTCTGTACCAGGTTCAATACTATCTTCTTTTGTCTGGGATTCGATTGACGGTCTGGTAGCTGTGCAATTGTAGAGAACTCGTCTGATTCCTTTCTGATCTCCGTCAAATTCAAACAGAAATGCAAATTTCTGTGTATCCGTAGAATCACTGATTTCATGCAGTACGCCTTTTTCGTCCTTCTTTTCTTTCAGGACATCCTGTCTGAAAGAATCCGGGATTAACGCAAATTCTGCATCTCCTTCATATCCGTTGTTTGCAGCTGACACATAATACTGGATTCCGTCTGCATAGAACGGTGAAATATCTCCATTTGCGTCAAGTGATATGGATACAGATCCCGGAATCGCTTTCGGGACTTCAAAAGTAATTGTTCCATCTTCTCCTTCGTTCTGTAATGCGTAATGTGCGTTTTTAAGATTGTACTTAACTTTGTTATCTTTTTTACCCATCTTTATACCTCCATTTCGTATAAAACTTCGTACATTTTTTCTGAGTCAAGATATTCTCCTGTTTTGTCGTATGTGATTCCATACTTATCCAGGATGTCCTCTATCTTCTTTTCATTGTTCCAGTCCTTTTCATCTGAATACAATTCGATATTCAGAACGTCAATCTTTGCATATGTAATCCCGTCTGCGTGAAAATTATCGCTTCCCGGGATTCTCCATACAATAAAAGGCGGCTCTATCCAGTTATGAGTCGAAAAATGATCGTATTCATACGGCAAGCCGATTTCATTTAACATTTCTTTGATATTTTCAGCTGACATCATAGCCTTGACATGATCTCCTTTTCCAGCTCTGCTATTGCTGCCTGTTCTGCGGGTTCTACATGTTTGATTGCGGCTACCCTTCCGCCTCCTCTTTTCTGATGTCCTTTTTCAAGCAAATGCACCAGGGAGTATTTTGTATCGTGGATCGCAATAACTAAACTTGTAGAATTTTCTTTCACAACAGTTTTCTTCCATCCTTTTTTATACTTTCCGGTATTTACCGGGGATGTCTGTTTCAGCTTTGATACTGTCTTTTTTGCAACATTATTTACGCATTCCTTCGTTGTCTCAGCGCATTGTTTTCCATAGTCTTCAACAAGTCGATTTATTTCTGCTGCCAGATCATCAATTCTGATACTATCCGCCATTGTCGCCCCTCCTGTCTTTATACAACTGTACGATCTTTTCCAGTGACAGATATATTACAGGCGGTGTAGCGTCAAATTTCTCCTGAATCTGCACTATTTTGTATTGAGCTGGGTCATTTGATTTTTTTTGAGTATTCAGAATTACAATGTCAAGAGATTCTATGTCGTCCGCATTCAATGTTGCTGCCGGAATGCTCAATAGTTTTGTTATCTTGTTTCCTGCTGTCTGTGCATCAAAATAGCGTCTCTCTCCAATTGTGCGATTTCCGAAGCGAATGTCTTTGAGCTTGGTGTCTACAATCGTCCTTCCTTCTGTTTTGCAGATGCTCAGCATTCCGTCTGTAAACGTTTCAAACTGTTTACGCCTGGCTCTTGGCATATTCTTCCACCTTCTTTGCTATCTGCAGTCCAACGATCTCGCTTTTGTAGTTTTCCCAAAACTGCTGCAGTTCTCCGGAATACTCATACATTACAAGCTGAAAAATGAGTGTTCTTTCCTGGGTATCCCCCAGGAAATCGCACTCCCCTATTTTTCCGGCCAATGATGCCATGCCCCTTTTTATCATTCCAAGGAGTTTTTCGTCTCCTTTTGGATCGTCCCAGGTGATGTCCAGATAGTTTCTGACATCCTTCAGAAGTTTTGATAAATCATTTTCTGACATAGCACTCATTTTATCACTCCTTGGTTACAGTTACGGTATAAGTCTTTGTCTGCTCTCCGTCTGTGACTTTAACAGTTACAGTATTTGCTCCGGCGGTCCATGTGATCTTTCCACCGTTTGTTACTTTGCTGGATCCCGCAGTAATTTCAATCGCTGCTGTTCCTGATTTCGGAAACGCTGTGATTGTATTTGTTGCAGTTGTTGTTTTTGCTGTGTATGCGTCTGTGTCGCTATCAAATTTCGGTGAGAGAGTTAATCCTCCGATTCTCAGATCAGACAGCAGTGCATTATCTACGTGCTCCTCCTGTTTGCTTACGACCTCAAAGCGAACCGGATGCAGATCTGTAATATCCAGAACGACAAAAGCATTGTTGTCCAGTGCGAATCCGTGAGCGTATAACTTGATAAGGTATACTCTTTCATCTTCCAGGAATCTGTATTCATCTGAATACTCAATCTTTCCGTTTTTGGACATTCCTACGCCAAGGAAGTACTTTCCGGCCATTCCGTATACTGCAGTTCCTTCTGTAACTGCTGCCGACTGGATGATTTCCAGAGGAATCGGAAGTGTTGAAACATATACGCCGTCCGGAGACATTGCGCGTGTTGCCGGAAGGATTCTTTTCCAGTAATCTACCGGATTTACGATCATAATCAGGTTATCTACTGTTCTTGCCTGGCCTTTGCTGTTTCTTGCCATGATAGATGTTACATTTCCAAGCTGGATCATATCAAGAGCTGTCATTTTGATAGTCTCTTTTTCCGGATATTCTCCAGACACAACGTTCACTCCGTCTCCTACCTGGCGCGCATTCCGATTGGCATGTCTTTTCCGGTACCATTTACGATTCCGTACTCAAGTCCATTCGCAAGAGCTTCTGTGAGCACCTGTCGCACATAGTTATCTAACCATGCAGGGCCTAAGTCAAGCATAGCTTTTGAAACTGGCAGGAATGCGCTCAGTTTATCCTGAGTTACGTCTACTTCTTTGAATCCAGATGTCAGTTCTTCAATGATCTTACTGCTGAGTTTGCCCCATGCTGCTTTCTGCTCTCCGTTTGTGTTCAACATCATTCTTGTGAGACCAGTTACAGTTGTCGCATTTAATTTTGACAGCAGCGGATGATTTGTTGTCAGTTCTTCAAATACAGAATCAATGATTGTCTCCGGGAAAACAGTCTCAATATTGTTGAGGGCCTGCTTTGGATCCGAAGATTTCATTGCGTCAATTACTTTTTCGTAATACTCTCTTTCTGCGCTTGTGAGCTGACGCACACCTCTCTGCGCAAGTACATTCATATCACTCTGATTTACAAGCTCTTTCGCCTGTTCAAGCACGTTCTCCTCAATATCCTGGCATAATTCCAGATATGCTTTTGAAAATGCTTCTGAATCATTCTCTGCAACAGCTGCGTTCATTCTGTTGAGGATTTCCGTTCTCTTTAATGCGGCAAAATCTTTATTTTTCATTTTACTCTCCTTTTTTGAATCCCTGCAGAAATCCCTGCAGTGTGTGTTTCTCTGGTTCTTCCGGTTTCTTTCCCGGTTCGGGTTTCTGTCCTTTCTGCATAAGCTCCAGCTGTTCTCTGAAAGACTTCGTATCTTTCATATGCTGCATAACTTCCTGGAGACGTTTCTGCATTCCTTCTTTTGTCGTGTCTCCCTCTGGCGCGTGTCCGTAATCCTCTACCTTGTCGATCAGACCATATTCCAGACAATCATCCGGAGTCAGGAAGGTTTCTGCCTCCATCATGTCTGCAAGCTGCTGTTCTTCCAGATTTGAACGCTCAAGGAAGATTTTCCGATTGCTTGCCGTAAGTACGTCAAGATCATCCGCTGTCTTTCTCAGCTCTCTTGCATTTCCGGATGCAGTTACCCATGGTTCGTGGATCAGTGCTGTTGTTCCTACGCCCATGATTCTTTCGTCACATGCCTGTAAAATCACAAAAGCTACGGAATACGCCACTCCATCAACGATTCCTTTTACATGGCTTCCGGACTGCTTCAAAAGGTTGTAGATAGTTACTCCCTCTTTTACAGATCCGCCATTTGAATTGATATGTAATTCAATCGTATGGTCTTCCGGGATTGCCGCAAGCTGATCGCGGAAATACTTTGCAGAAGTCTCGCTTTCGGTATATGACCATGTTTTCCAGTCAAATTCTCCATACGCCGATACATCATCATAGATGTATAGCAAATGTACCGTCGGATCTGCTGCCTGCTTAAAACAGTAATTTGTTTTATTCTGTGTTTTTCCATTCCCGCCATTTTCTCCACCTCCTTCCAGGCTGTTCAATAAATCCTGTACTGTGCTGTAATTCTTTGTGATAAAATGCTGGTTCGCCCATTCTTCATTGATCTGCGGCTGTCCCATTGCACGCAAAATCATGTTAATCGTATGCGTTCCAGACTGTACCAGCTTGTCAATCTGCGTCGCATTGCTGAATATGTCAACATGCTTAACGTGTGACGTGTCTACCATGCAGCGGCTGCCCTTCAATACGGCTTTCCCGTATTTTTTACGGTTGATTTCGCTCTCTAAGGATCCGGCTAATGGATCCAGTGCAACAGTCAGCAGTTCGTCTATTGCCTTGCTGTTGTCCTGCACGTCCCCTTTCAGGATTGACGGAGGGATTCCTATTGCCCTCGCTGTAAAGTCGAATACATCATCATATAGTGCTTTTATGTCTCTTGTTGTTGTTTCATTGTAGTTCTTTGACCTGTTCGTTTCTGTGAAAGTATATCCTTCGAATAAGGGCAGAACTGCATTTTCGCTTTCAAAGAATGTCTTAAAATAATCATTCAGCAACTTTTTGAGAGTATCATCAAAGTTTTTGCTGTTCTGGGCTACGGCTGATATGTCCAGAGTTCCTTTTGAGCCATGTGACTGCATAAAGGTCTTTGCTCCGTACTGGATCAGCTTCGCATAGGAACCATATAGCCCCTGTAGTATCGTATTTACATTTTTCCAGTTCGGTTTTAGATACAGAACATCTGTGGATCTAAACGACCTCTGAAAAGTGTAATCATCAATCTGTACCTGGCTGTATGTGTTCCCGTACAGTGCGCTTCTGGTTGTGCAAAATGAATCTGCTACATAGAGCTGTCCATCTATTCCAGCAACAACCAACGCCTCTCCGTTTCTGAACATCTTTTCGATTAACTTATCAAAAAACTGCTGTTTATTCTGGTTTCTGTTTGGTTCGTAGTTCCAGGTATAATATTCATCCCGGAATATTTCGTCACCATTCAGGAATGTACGAATCTCGCATTTTCCTAACATTTTTGCAAGAATCTGAATTGCTCTCTGAAAAGCCAATTCCCTCAGATAAATTTCTGTCATTATGCTCTCAATCGGATTGTCTGCAATCTCAATTCGAGACACATTTTCAACTGACTGCTCTGGTTCTGACTGCTCTGGTTCTGGCTTCCCCCGTATCAGATTCCTGAATGAAAATCCCAACCTTTCTCACCCCCTTTCAGTAAGTCATTACTCCAATATCAGGCACTGCTGCCGTTTGTGCGTATGGGATCATGTCCTCTATTGTCATTGACGCGACAAGTGCCATAAACGGGTCAGTTTTTCTGCTTTTCGCTTCAATTTTCCCGTAAACATAGTTTCCTATGTCTGCATCATCTTTCTTTCCCGGTTTTCTCCCGTATGGGATCATTTTTGTATTGTTCGTCCCCCAGCGGAGCACTGGATTGTCTCCCCAGATAAAATTGTCATTTGCGAAACAGCTGTCTATCACTGTCGCAACTCTCATTATGTCTGAGGGACGTACAAGCTTTAAATTTTTATATACTTTTGCGTCGAATCCAATTTCCCGGAGTGCTGCTGCCAGCAGAGCATAGCGGAAATCGTCAATCGCAATTCCTTTTATGCAATATTTCATCATTGCTGCTTGAATATAATCAGTGATGATCTCCGGATGTATCTCCACATCATCCACCATTGTCAGCAGTCCTCTCCGTCTCCATTCTTCCAGAGGAGCTTTTATCCTTGGAATATCTTTTGACTGGCTGCACAACCATGAATGATTGATGTCATACCGGATATTTTCATCTCTGAAATGCAGATTTACGGAAACAAGGTCCGTAATCTTCGAGAAGTCAATCCCGCAGGTGCATGTCCACCCTGACAGATCCGGTATTTCTCTGTTCGTGAGCTTTATTTTCTCATACGAACACACTTTTATGTCTGCGGATCCGCTTGGGATATTCATTCTCTTTGTCATAAATGCAGTGAGACGTTCAGGATGCGCTAACCAGTCATTGTACTCTTTTCGCATTTCTCCCATTAACGTCGGGAGATATGGCAAGGACGGATTTGCTTTTTCCCAGTTCTTTTCGTCGTATACTTCTTCTTTGTTGTCCAGTCTGCAGATAAATGGCAGCATACCATTGTCCGGAAGATCATCAAAAAGAATATCCGTCGCTGTCCCAAGCATATCGTCAAGTGGTCCTTCTCTTATATCTCCCTGGGTGGTGTAGTAGGACCGGCGCGGATGTGGTTTCTTTCCAAGTCCGGTTGTGAACACTTCAATGTTCTTGTAGTCCTGATATTGATGTATCTCATTGAACACCACCATACCGGAGCGCATTCCGTCTTTTCCGGATGGGTTGTTTGTACGTCCCAGAATCGTTGATTTCGTTTCTGTTCCTACTACCTTCTCAGATGTCCAGTAATAGAATTTTTTTAATTTTTTCGTATGTTCAGGCGTTTCAAGAGCTTCCACCACGTCTTTGACGGGTCTTAGTGCCTGATCTTCGTTATTTGCACAAATATCTACGTCATACGCCCTGATTCCGTTATACGGACTTACCAGGCAGGCAGATTCCCACGCTATTGTTCCGTCCTTCCCCGCGCCCCTTCCGAGCATACAGAAAAGATCCGGCCAGCGCGGAGTCTTTGATACCCTCCAGTATGTGCAATCGTGCAGTCCCACGACAAAGACCTGCCAGGGAAATAGCTTTTCAAACGGGAAATATTTTGCAATCCCGATATATTTCGTCAGCTGTTCGCTGTCTGTGTATATGTCTTCGTTTTTGAAACAACTTCTGACGTGTGATACCAGTGCTTTGACTTCCCTGGAAGCTCTGATTTTCTCAGACTCTACGGCCTCCATGAACTCCTCTATGCGTGGATCACAATTCGTCATCATCATCCCCCTTTATTGTTTCTTTCGTTGTCAACTCCAGCTTGTCCAGAATCATCAGCATCTGTTTGTTGACAGCAACCAGATCTTTGACCGACTGGTTCTGTTTTACAATCGTTGCTTTCCCGCTTGCGGATGTGGTCTCAAAGGTCACTCCGCGCTTTTTTATATCTGTTTTTAGCTTCTTTTTGACATCATAGAGGGTCATATAGTCGTCCAAAAGGTCTTTGAAGACGGAAATATCTGCCTGTTTTTTTCTCAGCTGCTCTTTTAAGCTTTCTAGTATATCCGCTTTTTTTTCGGCCATTTTTCACCCCTATTTTTTATTTTTTCATCATGTGCGACCTTTCGCAGATTTGTCGAGGCCACCCACCGGTCTCCGACCGGCCGCCAAAAAACGCAATTTTTTCGACCGGGGGGATCAGTCCCAGCGTTCCTCTGTCAGTGGTTCCTGCTTCTGTGGTTTTCTGTAACCATGCACTGCTTCATGGCACTCATGGCAAAGGCTTATAAGGTTTCTTTTCTTCACTCCATGCCACTCGTACCATATGTCCAGAGCCATCTCTGGATGTCTTTTCACGTAGTTTACATGGTGTACTGTCGTGGCTGCTGTGTATCTGTGATGCTCTCTGCATCTCTGGCATTCATTGTGATCCATCTTCAACACCTGCTGCCTGACCTGCTTCCACCTGGTCCACACATAGAACCTGTGTATATCGTTCGCTACGCACCAGCGCACGAACTCTGTTTCCTGTTGCGTCATATTCCTCCTAACTCAAAAGAGGGCCTGCATATAGCAAGCCCTCTCTCGCGGGGAACGATTATTCGTGGCTTTCCTGAATACCACGTTATCAATATATCACTTATTTTGTCCTTCGAGTACCGTATTACAGATACTCCTTTATCTTGTCTTTGTTATTGTTTCTCAACTGTGCCTGGTACTTCTGTATTGCTTTCTGGAAGTTCTCCATACTCTTTCTGTACGTTTCTACTTCCGCAATGTTCTTTTTACCGAACATACGTCTGTACCTTGCCTGCATGTTCCTGATCCGTATCAGCATTCCTTTCGTCTTGTTATCCTTTAACAGTACAATATACTTTTTTCCGCACTGTTTGCACTGAATGTATTGGATGTCCAGTTCTGTCTCTGGTATATGTTCTTCCTTTACGGTCTGCTCCATCTGGGCTTTGCATTTATCGCATTCTATCATTTAATCCTCCTTGCTATGATACTGTAAAACCTCCTACGCATTTCATAGAAGTATGATCTCTCGCATGGAATGCTCTGGCTTTCATGGTCTGAAATGTGCAGTATTCTGTTGTCACGTAATACAGCAGATATGGATATAGCTCTTTTTCTTTTCCGACTGCTTCCATGGCTGCGTCTTCAATCTTCTTTATCTTGTGTGTGATCTCGGCCGCTTCCATGGCTGCGTCAGCAGTTGAGTCAGAACAGTTATGTGATCCCGGCTGTCCAGTCAGATTCTGTCCGGCTCTTGTGTCTCTCTTTACGGCCAGCTCCTCTTTCCACTCTGTATACTGCAAGCAATAGTTGTATGCGGTCTGAAAAGCTCTTTTTGATATGTTATATTTCTTTCTGTTCAGCGGTCTCACGTTTGGCATTTCTACTCTCCTTTATTTCTCTGCTTTTATACCTGGTCTTCCCATCCCAGTCTCTGTCCGCACTGATTGCAGTAATTATGTCCATTCTGATCTGTTGCTCCGCATACCGGACACTCCCAGAGGCCATCCTCTCTCTGCGAAACTCTGCAAGGGGTTTCTTTTCCTTTCGCAATCAGAAGTTCCTCATAATGTGCTTTTGTTGTGATTATGTATTCGTTCTGTGTCTCAATCTTAGTGTCGCTGCAAAGGAATGGCTTCTGTGCTACGTTATCAATAACTTTCTTTACGTCTCCTATGTCCATCATGGCTTTAATCCTCCATTATAAAATTTTTTCCGAAGATCTTCATAAACTCTGTTCTGCTTCCCCAGTTTTCCTCAAAAGCTCTCTGTCCATCTTCATGCAGCATGGCCATGATCTTCTTATTTGCGTGTACAGCTTCCGGTCCTGTTCCTGCAAGATGATGTATATTGCAGAGATACACCTTTAACCCGTAATGTCCTGAATGTGTCCGATTCGGACACCCTCCAAATATGTGGTGTTCCTGGAGTGCCTGGTATCGTCTGTAATTGTTATGCAGTTTCATACAAAGATAGCAAGTGCCGCTTTCTTTGCTGTGCATGATACTCGGTCTTTCCGGTTCTTTCTTTTTACTCCTTTTTTTCTTTTTCGTTTCGGAAACGACTGCATTCTTTCTCTCCTCCAGCTTTTTCCTGTAACTTTCGTGATAATCTTTCAACCAGCGTGTCTGTCTTCTCTGATTAACGATCACTTTTTACTTCAATAGCGTCCATTATTGCTCCTTTCTCAGCTAAACGGCAGTTCTTCCTCTATTCCATCCGGAATGTTCATAAATCCATCTGCGCCATCCGCAGGAGCTGGCGGTGGTGTCTGTTTTGGCGGATCGTAAGCCGCTCCGTTGTCTCCAGGTGATTTACTTTCAGCAAATTCCTGTTCCTCTACTACAATCTCTGTTGTATATACCTTCTGTCCATCTCTGTTCGTGTAGCTTCCAGTCTGGATACGTCCAGAAATTGTGATCTTCAATCCCTGTCTGAAATATTTCTCTGCAAACTCTGCTGCACGTCCAAAAGATACACAACTGATAAAATCCGCTGTTGCTTCTCCGTCTTTGTGGAATCTTCTGTCTACTGCAAGCGTGTATCTGGCTATCGCCAGCGGATTCTCTCCTGCTGAATATCTTACGTCGGGATCTCTGGTTAATCGTCCCATCAAAATTACTTTGTTCATTTCTTCTCCTTTATCTTTACTACTCTTGTCCCTTTAATGCGATATGCTCTTGAATCTACCATGTCGGAATCTGTCTCAAGAATATGATCCTCTATCAGCATTGTCATATGTCTGTGGACTGTCTGTTTTGACAGTCCGGTTTCTTTTGCAATTTCATATATTGCAGGTGGATAACAGTGTGCTTTTATGTACCCTGCAATGTACTTCAATATTTTCTCTCTGTTTTCCTGCGCTTCTGCTGCCGAATGGTTCATTTCCATCTGCTCCTTCCTGCTTTCCTTCGTTGCGCCAGTTTTTCCGCTGTGTGAACCATATTCTCTGTGTTTTCTGTATAGCTTCCCGGTTCTGGAACTTCTGACAGGCTTATTCCGGCATTTGCGAACAAGTTTCTAAGGCTTTCGAATACTTTCTGTCCTTTTTCTCTGGCTTCTGCAAATATCTTTGATATTTTTTCTACTGCCTGCTTTAATTCTTCGCTGTTCCAGGAATAGTTTTCTGGATGTTTCTCACCGCCCCATGGCTTGCTAATGGCTTTGTGATATTCCTTTCTGGAGTAATGCAACTGCTTAGGCGGATTCTTCCCTGTTTTTTTCTTGTAGAGCTTCTTTTTCTGTCTTTTATTCATTATTTACCCTTCTATTCCAATCTTCTGCAATCAGTTCCATCAGAATGTTTTCAATTCTTTTGTTACCTTTATAGTTTTTTCGCATTTCAACGTTGCATTTATCACAACGCGCTTTTGCTCCAAGTGTCGTAACGGACGCTTTTATTTTTGCTTTTCCTCCGCAAAACGGACATGGCTTTAGTTCACTCATGTTATCCCTCCTTTACTAATTCTGGATTGTCGAAAATATTTCCTTTGACTTCAACACAGTTTCTTTCATTGACATAAAATCCAAGATTACAATAGCTACTTCCAAATTCCTTACCAAACACATAACTATAATCTAATGTCCAATCTCCACTGTACATTTTTACAATTTCTGGATATGGTTCTTTTCGATCACAAATATCATTCTCCCAGATTCTATTTCCATTCTTATCTGTCAAGCCTGTATACTCGCATATTGTATCTGGGTCAACTTCATCAAAATCAATTCCTTCAATGCTCCACTTGTCACATGCAGTACCTTCGTATGGTGATATTACCAGTTTCCCTATGAACATACGCTTTTCCGCCGACATTCCATTGTCAAACAGGCATCCTTCTATCCATTCACCGTTATCTACCTTTTTCCCTTTAAATATAATTTCTCTAGTCATATCTCTCCATTTCAATTCCATTGTCAATAAGTTCCTGCATTTCTGCGTCCAGAATGCGGACGTAAGTTCCTCTTACCATCCGCATTACTTCCGGGCTTAATTCTTTTGTGTTCTTTTCTGATACCAGGCTTTTAGCCAGGGCGAATACATACGCAATGCTTTCATCCTCTGTAACTGTGTCTTGAAATTCGATCACAAGAATTTTTCTTCCCTCATGACTTATGATCCATGCGTTCTTTACAATTTCTTTGTGCAATTCAACATGAACATAAAACGGTTTTTCCTGCAATTTCTAATCCTCCTGTTATTTCTGCAGTTCTTTTAGGAACTCAACCAATTCAGTCTCTGAATTAGGGAATTTATTATACCGTGTATGATACGTCCATTTCGGCACGCCACCATCCCGATCTGGTTCAGGTCCTCCTACTAAGTGCATGTAATATGATTCCGTTGTAGCAGATACCCACCAGCTTTTTTTATTCCCTAAATCCGGCGTGTATTCTTCTACTATCAGTCGCGCTCCATTATTGAAATCATATTTATAATATTTCACGTCGGTGTGATTATCGGTGTACCAGAGTCCCCAGGCTTTGTAGTTTCTCAGCCACTCCTTGCGCTGATCGTTGTTCCTCATGATCGGAAGAGGTGACTGTTCTGATTCTTCCGGTTCTTCCCGGCAATCTTCTACAAGATTTTTAATGATTCTCAATCCTCCAACAATCAGCTGCTGTTTCAGGATTGTCATATATGGCAATCCTGGCTCTTTTTCTTCGATCTCAAGGAACTCTTTAAGTTTTCTTTCTTCATCGTACAAATATCCGATAATTTCTACGTCTGTAGGTATCGGGATGTCTTTTAAATCTTCCGGCCACGCATCGGGAATTTTATCTGTATTTCTCAGATGTTTTACCATCTCGGTAAGGTCACCGGAATGGTCTTCCTGCTGCTTTTCGTCCGGTGTTTCTGCTGCCGACTGGCAGCTCTTTTCCGGAATCCACTCACAACGACTGTTGCAATCATCCGGGCACTGAGAACAACAGGTATATTTTTCGTCACAATAAGCAGCTGCTCCACACAATCCAGATCCGGATTGACCTGTGATACATTTTGCCGGTCCTTCATCCTCTTTTGTTTTGGGTTTCTTTGGCTCCGCATCAAATTCCGGGGATAATGGATCATAGAGGTTCTTTGCTTCTACGATCAATCGTCCGTATTTCATGGATACTTTTTCATTGTTCACTTCAATTTCAAGTCCTGCAGAGAATGACATAAAGCTATAATTTACTTTGCCCCCGCCTACCGCACTAAATCCACCTGGTGCAAATTCCAGTTGTACGGCTTTAGCAGCTTCTCCATTATTTTCGCATCTTCGGCATATCCTCATGATTGTTTTTAATTTCTCTGGGTAAGCTTCACAAAACGCTTTGACTGCCTCCGACTCTGTAAGTGTGCTCTGTGGCTTCTCCGGAGCGTCTACGGATACTATGCGGACCGGCTTCTGTTTCTTTCCGAATCTTTTCACCAGTTCCTCAGACAATTCATTCCATGTCAGGCTGCTCTGCATTATACTGTCAGGATTGAATGTTATCCCCTCTTTGCTGGCCTGATAATTGAAATGTCCGTTTCTGATCCTGACATCCCGGTACCGGATGCTGATTAAGTATGCAGCCATTCTTGTGTCGCATTTGAGGACTCTTTCTCTCTCTCCTTTGTTTAAGGCTTCAAATAATCTTTCTATCTGCAGCTCTGGCTGTACCGGTGTGTCGTTCTCTGGCGGTCGCTGCTGCCCTGTCGCCTGTTCAATCGTGAATTGTCCAGGAATGTCTCTGTTATTCTCCTGCAGGCTCTTAAATGCTTTGATCTCTGCTCCTGTAATCCCGTCGTGGTCCTCATAGTGTTCCATTGCCTTTTTCTGGTATGTTTCGTCCAGATCTGCAAGTTCACGAGCTACTGTGATGTTGATTTTTGCGGATTGAAACTCTTTCATCCATTCCGGGCTGAGTTTTTTCTGGACTGCATGGTATCTTTCCATCTGCGTTCCGGATACTCCGATTGTCTCCCGCACCATGTCCCTTGTCTTGCCTTTCAACTCTGTGAGTTCTCGCAAGCCTTTTATAATTTCTTCTGTCTCAAGAGCTTCTTTCATCTTCTCCCAGTCCGTTTTTTCTCTGAACCGGTTCGCCTGGATAACTGCCAGTTTTTCAAGAAGCTGCGTTGTCTCATGGTCTTCTTCGCCATCCTCCAGAAACATTTTTCTGGTATCAGCCTTAACTGTCGTGTATTTGCAGTTAATTTTTCTAAATTCCTCATGTCCTTCTTCTACCAGCATTCTGCAACACATCGTTCTGCAGTGTCCGGAAATTATGTGATCCTCTCCGTTTACATCCTCGATCAGGACATCCTGCATTACTCCGAATAGCTGAATTGAATTTTTCAAACCTTGGATCCGGTCCGGGCCTGTCCCGTAGAAATTTTCTTTCGACGGGACAAGTTCGAATACGTCTCTGTATACGGTATCGCTTGTATTTTCCTGTTGCACCTGCTTCGGACGTTTGTTCACCATATCGGCAAGGTTAAAAGCCATCAGTCCTCCTCTCCTTCCTTTGCGTATTTCACTGCAGTTATGTATTCATTTACAAGGTCCTCGTAGTCTTTCGCCGCCAGAGAGCGCGGAGAGTACAGTGGAATCGGTATCCTTGCATACGTGCTTTCAGATACCTTTCTGGAATATCTTATTTTTGTCTGGAGCATTGGATAGCCTGCTGCCTGGATCATTTCCAGTCCCTGTCTCTGGGCTTCGTTTCTTCTGTCGTATTTCGTGATAAAGATCCAGAAATTTTCCAGATCTTTGTTCAGGTCTTCTTTTGTGTATCCGATCTGACTCACCAGCTCCGGCAAGCCTTCGGTTGTGTTGTCGTCGATTTCAACCGGAATCAGTACATCATCACACGCTGTCAGAGCGTTGATTGTTGATACATTAATATCCGGAGCGTTGTCAATGATACAGAAATCGTACTGATCTTTCACGCATTCAAGAGCGTCCCTGATACGGAATTGCTGTGGACGCGTCTGATCTAACATAACCGCTTGGTTTGCGCTGAGCAGGCGCATATTTGCCGGAAGTACATCCAGATTCTCAAAGTCTGTGTGCTTAATTAGTTTATCCATCCAGTCCTCCGGATGCCTGGCTGTCATAATTCGGTCAATTCCTTCCCCGTCCTGGGTGCGGCGGTTTAATCCACGTGACGCGTCTCCCTGCTTGTCATTATCCACCAGGAGAACTCTGTTCCCCTGGCTTGCAAGAATATATGCGACACTGTTTGATGTAATTGTCTTTGCAACTCCACCTTTTAAATTTATTACTGCGATTGTTCTCATAATCGTTTCCCCTTTTTGTTATTCTCTTTCTTTTCCTCTGCTGCAGCCTTCGAACGCTTCTAGCCTTCCTCTTAATCCACGATCTGTTCTGCAGTAGCACATCGTTTTATCATCACATGCTCTATATTCGCACTCTCTGCAAAGTACAATTCTTCTGTACTTTTTCAGCAACTTCCAGGCCTCACTCTGGCTGAAAGAATTGATTTTGTCATATTCTGTCTTTATTTTGCTTATGTGCTTACTCATTTCGCACGAACTGCAGAAATAATACTCAAGTGCTTCCTGGCTTGTTGTCTTTTCTCTATACTGACAGATATTGTCGCAGATGTAAGTCTCCAGGGCTTCAATGTCTGTGTCTATTCCTTCGCTTTCGGTCTTCGTCGGCGCGGCGCATCCATTCAGGTTTTCCTCCTTCTGGTTCGCTTTCAAAGTAAATCCCTCCTTTCCGGTCTTTGTAGTATGTGAATCTGTATCCGGATTTAATGATCTCACCCAGATACTCCATTTCTGCCGGGTTCTGTTCCGGTCTCAGGCTCCATCCCTTTCCCCATATTTCCTCCGGCTTCACGTTTCTTCATTTCCTCCTGTAACCATGCTGAATATGTATGTTTCCCAGTCTGTGAGGATATTGTGATATTGCACTCCTGCAGCTTCTTGCAGGCTGTCTCCCACTCCTGTGCGTTCTTTATCGGTTTTCCTTTTGTGTCCTTGAATCCTGCTGCCATCATGTCGTCAGTTTTCAGAATCCGCGTTGCAACAAATGCGTCTCTTGTATATACGCATACTTCACATTCTTTGCGAAAATGTCCCAGGGCTTTTATAAGGGCTTGCAGGTTCGTCTTGTGATATGTTCCCTCAATGTTTCCGAATCCCTCTCTGGTTATCGGTGCGCCTTTGAATATCGTTTCGATCACATACCCGTATTTACGCTGCATACATTCCTGGGACTGTTTATCTGTCTCCAGATATATGTTTACCTTCATGCCCTTTCCCTCTTTTTCTTTGCTTTCTTCTTTTCCTGCTTTGGCAGTCGAACTGTTCTAATCAGGGTATAAGATCGGTACTGGTAGCCTGTCAGATCATTCACGCTTCATGTAGAGAGTCTTTTTCCACTTCCCAGCCCTTTGGCACTCTGACTTTTCCCCATGTTTTCCAGTGTTTATACACTTTTTTCTCTGGCTCCGGAACTGGAAGGTTGCGTGATGCGGAATAGTTTGCCTCTCTCAGTCTCTTGTCCGTCTCCGGTGTCTTCGTTATGTAGTTAGCCAGTTTCTCAAACTCACCTTTTTGATACAAAAGCTGGTTCTGTATCTGTCCATGTTTCCATGCCTTCGCAAGAATAACGTCTGTATCAGGGATTCTGTTCACAATGATGTGAATGTGCCAGGCTCCCCTTGTGCCGACTTCTATATTCCGCATCCATTTCAGTTCTGCTCCTCTTTTTTTGTATTCCCTTCTGAGTATCTGCAGGAATGCTTTCCAGTCTTCCTTTGCTTCTTCCATGGATTCCGGTCTTTTGTCCTTCTCGTATGATAATCTTGTAAAATAATCATCTACGTCGAAGTTGTTCCGGAGCTTCCACCTTGCCAGTCTCTCCCTGTTGTATCGATTCCTCTTTGCCATCTGTTCCGGAGTGGCTTTCTTTTTCTCCTGCCTCTCCTGTCCTGGTGCTCCATACTTTGCTGTGTGATATTCATACACCTCTATGGCATTCCGGAACCTCATTCTTTTACACATGTAGCTCATTATCGTATCCCCTGTTTTGAATCCATCTTTAATACTCTTAGCAAGTAAGCAACAGGGGCTTTCGTTCCCCTGCTTTTTCGACTTACTTTCATTTATTTTTCAAGGATCCGGTGTTGCCTTTTTGGTTTACATAATACCTTTGTTATTCTTAACTGATTCGCGCCATGCTTTTGCAGCCGCTTCGCTCATGTTCTTGTTGATTGTACTCGCCTGCACTTCCCAGTCAGTTCCGTTAATAATTTTTCTCGCGCAATCTTTCGCTTCCGGATTCGTTTTTTTAATTGTCTGCGCCAATATCTCCAACGCATTGATTAAGAACGGAAGATCTCCCGCCGGAGTTGGAAAAATAAAATCGGAAATTTCGTTCAGCCACATCTGCTGTCGTATTCCGCATAGTGTTCTTGTTTCTTCTTCTCCTGCTGTTTTGATTTTTTTCCATAAATTCTCCGAATCCTTTATAGTCTGTTTTTAACATCTTCAATCCTCCTTGACATTTCCCCGTATTTTCTTTATACTATTTGAAAAGGTTGTTTTTTCTTTTTGCTCTCACGTTGGCGGACGTGAGGGCTTTTTTCATGTCCTGCATCCTCTCCTCAATCCAGATCAGGCCGGAGAGGACGCAGAAAGATACTGCGAATATCAGGATGATTTCCTGCATTCTGCTGTCGATCATCCAGATCGGCAGCATAGAAACCAGGTACCCGGATACCAATGAAATTATTATTTTTCGTTCCATTTCTTATCTCCTTATGTAGTTGTCATAGTTCAAGCTGTTTCCTCTTTTTCTTTTGGCTTTTCCTTCACCTTTACGGTGATCTCAACGCCATGCTTCTTTGAGAGGATCGCGGCAAGAGTTTCATAGAACCTTACCGCGTTAAATGTTCCTTGTGTCTCCACTTTCATTCCCTCCCTCATGCGGACTGTTTTTCAGTCGCCATGCACATTCCCACCTTAACGCCTTTCAAAAATGTATTCATCAGTGTCTGCTTACTGATGTTTAAGGACTGCAGGAACGCTGTAAAGTCTTCCGCTTCTGCTTTATCTTCCTGTCTCAGCATGTTTTCCATGTTCTTCTGTGACATATCTTTCATCTCCTCTTCTTTATAAATTTTTAATCAGATTGTCGAACGAATCTGATTGATTATTTTGACTTCCACCCCTATTCTGTAAATACAGGATGTTTTTACATCCGAGTACATAGAAAGGAGCAAACAGATGTTACTTACAAAACAGGACAAACAGATTTTATACAAACTGTATTCTGAATATCTGAACCGCAGAAAAACCGGTTTATCAATTTCAGAATCCAGCAACTTTGTTTCCGGAAGATCTATCCATGAAATTTCTTCCCTGAAATGCCTTATGAGGATATAGATCATTCTTTAAGACAGCTCGGCAAGAACAATTATTTGAAAAACACGTACGCAGACAACGAAGTCTATCATTGTGTTCTTTCAAATGATGCAATTGCTTACATGGAAGATCTTCCCAAAGAAACTTTTTTATCTGTAGCTGACTTTGTTTCCAAGTTTATTCCTTGGTAACTAATTCCCAATCGTCAGCCAGCAGATCATTGGCCGTTGGGTTCCAGCATCTTGCAGGCTGCTGTTTTTCATTTACGATGTAACAGCAGTCGCTGGAATCTGTTGGAAAAACCTTGAAGCCGAAATCACGTAAACTAGCTCTTGTAATTGGGCTTTTTTCTTTCAGTGCTTTTTCTACTGCTTCATGGATTCTCATTATTTTCGCCTCCTCTCTTTAACCTGCCATCATCAGAGCCGGGTGGTTAATCTCCGGCTGACGGTTATTACTGACCGTTTCGGCTTGTGCTTTTCTTTCTTCTCTCCTATACTTTAGCTATCAGTCTGGACCAGAGACTGAAAACTAAAGAAAGGAGACCACTACATGAGCGAAAAAGAAATTGCAATTCATAATATTGCTCTGCTTTACAGTATTCATAAGGAACTGCACCCTGATGATACTGAAATGACTCTTGAAATGATCGCTGCTAACTACAGCAGAACTGTTTCAGAAGTCAAGGAGATTCTTCTGTAATCTCACAAATAGCGAATGGTTTCAGCTTTCTGATCCGTTCGCTATTTTGTTTTATCGCAGATTCTAAATACTTCGGAAGTAACTCAGCTTCTCCCTGAGTCCATCCGCACTCCTGCATTTCTTTTAAAATCTGCCTTGCTGTTCGTTGGATCATAAATTCGTCTATTCCTCCAACTCTTCTCCTGGGTCTCTCCAACATTCCGCATCCCCTTTCTTTTGTTCGTTCTAAAAACATGATAGTTGTTTTAAAGAATTTTGTCAAGTCATTTTTGTTCGTTTAAAAAACTTTTTCCGTTGACATTCCGTTTTTTCAGTGCTATGCTATTTTTATAATAAAAAGGAGGTGAACACATGACTCGCGGTGAACGTGTTAGAATGGCACGTAAAACTCTCGGTCTCACACTTGAAAAATTCGGCGCCAAAATTGGTCTGAAAAAGAGTTCTCTCAGTCAAGTTGAAACCGGCGTTAATGATCTTACAGAATCAAATATAAAAGCTATTTGTCGTGAATTTAATATTGATGAAAAATGGCTCAGAGATGGCGTTGGCTCCATGTTTATAGAGTCAGAGACATTCAGTCTTGATGAATTTGCTGCGCAGCATAATGCGACAGATCTTGAAAAGGAAATCATTAAGACTTATTTTGAAATCGATCCAGCGATCCGGAGACAGATCCTGAATCACTTTAAAGAGAATCTTATGGGTGCTGGTGGTGCTCCAGACAGCCCAGAAGAATTAGAAATTATGCACCCACCTGTTACAGGTGATGAAAAAACAAATGCTGGATAATAAAACACCCAGCTGCAACTAACTATTTATTTAAGTATTATGATTTGAGTTCCCCCATTAAAGTCAAGATTAATATATATAGTATTGTTGCTGTGATAATACAAAGCGTATATTTTGCAGTTGCCGTAATGTATGTATTTTCTTTTCACCATTGTTTCCACACCTTCCCGTTAGTAAGTAACAGCTGGGTGCAGGAAACATTATAAGAGGGAAACTCATCATAATACTACCGGTAAGTTTTTCCAATCAAGGAGGTATAAATGATGGGTCTTTTTAATAATAGTGGTGAAACCAAAGAAGAAAAGAAAGCCCGTAAGCAGCAGAAGCCGAGGCAAAACAGGCAGAAAAGGATCTTGCAGCTCTCCGTAAATTCGGAATGGAAAATTTAAAAGATCCTAATGATATTGAATCTGTCAAAAGTATTCTTAATGAACTAAGTGGTACCGGTCTTACAGAGCTTGGAATCTCTTTGGGTGCCGGAAGTGATCGTGATATTCAGAAAAATATTATGAACTATCAGCGTGCAGTCCTTGAACAGAATTTTATTATCATTCGTCAGCTTGACAGAATCGCTAAATTACTGTCCGACAAATAATTATCTAGGGGTGGAACGAACATGAACAAGAAAAAGAAATTATTGTCTTTGATTCTTTCTATGGTTATGATATTGTCTCTCTTTACAGTTCCCGTTCAGGCAGCAACCAAAAAGGTCGCAAATCAAACCAAATCTATTACTATGGTTGTGAACCAAAAGAAAGCCATTAAAGCTCCGGTTAAAATGACTTACAAAAGTAGCAATCCCAAAATTGCTACCGTAAGCTCCAAAGGAGTTATCACTGCCAAGTCAAAAGGTTCTGTTGTTGTTACAGGCAAATATAAATCTGTAAAATGGACTTACAAAATCAAAGTAATTGCAAAGAAGGCTCCTCTAGGAACCTATGTATGGATCTGCGATACAGGAAAAAAATATCATCTCAGTAAAGACTGCAGTAAAATGAATAATCCGTACAGAGTGACGATCAGTGAAGCCAAAGCGCGCGGATATGATGCGTGCAAGAAATGTTATAGATAAATAAAAATCGCCCCAGTGTTGGCGCACCAGGACGACTTTGTGAAAACTCTGCAGCTATCAGTTGATGCTACAATTCTTTTCCAGACAATTAGAATTATAGCACGAACTGATACGCCTGCATAGGTGTATTTTTTATACCCATTTTTTAAGGAGTGATACTATGAGTATAACAAATGTTGCTATATATGTACGTGTCTCCACAGACCGGCAGGCAAAAAAGGGAGACAGTATTGATGAACAGCTCTCCACCTGCAAAGCCTATATTGCATCTAAAGAGAACATGGTTCTGGCCGGAACTACATTGACGATGGAATCTCCGGCAGGAAAATCAAACGTGGAGATTTTGAGCAGTTGCTTGATGATGTCCGGCTCGGACGCGTGAATCTGATTATTTTCACTAAACTCGACCGCTGGTTCCGCAGCCTGCGACACTATCTGAATACGCAGGCGGTTCTCGAAGCGAACCATTGTGACTGGCTCGCTGTCGATCAGCCGTACTTTGATACGACCACACCGCATGGCCGGGCTTTCGTCGCACAGTCTATGACCTTTGCAGAGCTGGAAGCAGAGAACGATTCTGTCCGGATCCGGGATGTGTTTGACTATAAATACCGGCAGGGTGAAGTTCTGGCCGGAAAAGCACCTCTCGGATTTTCCATTGAAAACAAACATCTTGTACCTAATCAGGACGCTGAAAAGGTGCTGCATATCTTCCAGTTTTATGCTGCTTGTAATTCCCTGAATCAGACAATCACGCATCTGGAATCTGATATGGGTATCGTTATGACTCAAAGCAATCTTAAAACTGCAATCTTAAAAATAAAAAATATATTGGTGTGTTCCGTGATAACGATCATTATTGTCCTGCCATCATTCCATTGGATCTGTTTGAGCGTGTACAGGAGCTGCTTGCTATTAATGTCAAAATCAGTCAGAAATATAACTATATATTTAGTGGTTTACTCCGCTGCGCTCACTGCGGTCATTCATTTTCTGGTGCTACACGAAAAATAAAGAAAAAGGCTGGTGGCTTTTACAAATATCCTCTCTACAAATGTCATGGCGCTATCCAAGCAAGCGTTGCAGCAATCGCAAAGTTATATTCGAATCATGTATAGAAAGGTACCTGATTGCAAATATCAAGCCTCTCCTGCAGGAGCATATTGCAGAATATGAAATTACAAGTGCTAAAGTGATTGATTATGATTCCCGGAGAGCAGCACTCCTGAGAAAAATTGATAAGTTGAAAGATCTGTACGTAAATGACATAATTACTATGGATGAACTAAAAAGAGATAAAGAGAAATATATAAAAGAATTGGAGAATCTCCCACGTAACCAGGAGCAGAAAGATCTGGCTCCGATCCAGAAGCTCTTAAAGATGGATCTGGATTCTATATATCAGACATTGGAACCAGCAGAACGCCGTCAGCTCTGGAGATCAGTCATTAAAGAAATCCAGATTGACGATCACAAGAATTTAAAGGTCATTTTTTTATGACCTTTTTGTAGTAGTAACCGATAGTAACCTGTTCTTTATTGGGATAAATCCTTATTTTTACTGCCCGGTTTATCTTTCTCACCCTGACTTTCTATATACTGATGGATTGTTCCAACAGGTGCTATATTTCAAAGATTTCTTTTGCTCTCTCTAACATTTTATCGTCCAGCATCTTTCTGCTATATTTCATAACCATGATCAGCTAACAACACAGAATGAGAATTATTATGTACACTCACTTATTGCTTATTTCGACCGTCCAATTTTCAAGAGCATATTGTTCTTTTTTTTCTATTATAATATATTTATTGTATCAGAACAAATGTTTTTGTGATTTTTTATGAATTTGAGCAGACATGCTCGAATGTGCAATTCATCCCATCACCTATAGGACGCCACTGAAAAAGTGGTAAGTTTAGTATCACAGGGCGTCAAATATGTGCAAAAATGTTCCTTGATAATAAAATATTGCTAAAATAGTGTTTTGAGGGATACAAAATCTACCTTTGAGAGATGAATTTTCCTATTTTTCCTCATTTGGGCAGACTTATCCCTTTAGTTTTAAAATTCGTTTTAAATTGACTGCAAATATTGATACTGCTCCTTGAAGTTGCATGTTTGATAGTCCAGCAGCGTCACAACGACTATATCCGTGTATATTTTTTAATTCACTATTTTTTGCCTCTATCATATGGCGGGTTTTGAAACGTTCCTTGAAATATTGTGTTTTTTGAAACGCTTCTTGATTTTTATGATAATCCGATTTAATAGTGATACTATACGTTTTGGTTTTTGCATTTTCTTTATAGCAGCCATTACGATAAGGACAGACATGGCATTTATTAATATCGAAAAAATATTTGATACGTGTATTCTTTTTCTGATTACTACGTTTGTCAATTCGATATTTTATAGCCAAATGCCCCGCTGGGCACTGCATGGTATCCGCATCTTTATTAAAGATAAAGCCGTCCTCTGAACGAGTCCCTTTTATGATGCTCGGGTTAAGCTTTGAAATTAATTTATAGTCATTGCTTTGTGCATCTTTTAAATTTTCCAGTGTGGAATATGCGGTATCTGCTATTACTTCATTAACGGTTGCACCTGCTGCTTTACTTTTTTGAACCAGTACTGGAAGTTCCTGACCATCAAATGCTTCGCCAGATGTGATTGTTGCTGCTGTGATAATCCGTTCATCTGTCATGGCCAAATGAGTTTTGTATCCGTAAAAAGAAGAATTGACCGCTTTATGGCCAATCCGGGCATCCGGGTCAATGGATTGATCATAACAATCAATCTGATTATCCAAAATTTCGGATAACATAGAAGATTCTTCTTTAATCGTTGGCAGTTCTGAATACGGACTTTCCTGAACTGTGTTTAATAATTCATGACAGTATTCATTATACTCATCTAAAGAAGCTCGTTTTTCAGGTTCATCTGGCAGATAAATGTCTTTATCAGAATCTTTGAAAGCTGCTTTTAAAGAAGTAGAGGCTTTTTTCAACATTTCTCTCTGAGTAGTTTTATGATAACGGGCTTCTGTATGAGTTGAGTCAACAATTATAGTATTGCTTTTTAAAACACCTTGATTTATGGCAAGTTCTACACTTTTATTTATGAGCAGATCAAGTATATTTTCATCTTTTAAACGCTGCTTTCTGAATTTGGTTAAAAGACTAGGATGGATAACCTCTTCTTCTGGCGTTAATTCCAGAAAATATTTAAAAGACATATCATATCGTGATCTTTCAACAACACCATTATCAGAAAGGTTATAAAGATATTTTAAAAGCAGATATTTAAATAGCAATATAGGGTTTTTTGCATTACGTCCATTATCAAGGCAATATTTATTTTTTAATTCATCATATATAAAAGAAAAATCGACCAATTCCCTGATTTTTCTTAGAATATGATCTTTTGGAACAATCATGTCATATAAATCTGAATAATAACTAAGGCTAAGTTTAAGTTGGGATGATAACATTTCAACCTCCGACAATTATGATACCTTAATTATATCAGATATATGATTTTACGACCACTTTTTCAGTGGCGTCCCTATAGAGGTGAGGGAATTCTTGCTACGGTTGTTAAAGGAGTATCTGCATGAAAAATAAAAAATGGATCACACTGGCGACAGCAGTCGTTCTGGCGGTGACTGCACTGCCTCTGGGAGTGTTTGCTGCAAAGAAAGATGAGGCGAAGCTTGCAAAAGTTACCTTAAATGAAGTAGCCCATTCCATCTTTTATGCACCGCAGTATGTGGCAATCGAAGAGGGATATTTTAAAGATGAGGGGTTGATATGACGCTTATAACTGGCTTTGGGCAGATAAAACTATGACTGCCGTCATATCCGGCGAGGCGGATATCGGATTTATGGGAGCAGAAGCATCTATCTATGCCTATCAGGAAGGAGCTACTGATCCTGTTGTAAACTTTGCACAGCTTACCCAGCGGGCCGAAATTTCCTTGTGGCAAGAGAAGAAATGCCGGATTTTAAATGGGAAGATCTGAAGGGCAGGAAAGTCCTTGGCGGTCGCAAAGGTGGCGTACATATATCAATGTAAATTATGAGACGATTGTGATTTTGTGTAATTGGGTGGATGGGTTGAATAGTACGAAGAAATCGCAGAAAATAGAATAGCTTTAAATATAAGTGGAAATATTTTTGCTAATATCTCCACTTATATTTTGCGAAATTTTGTTATTTCTTTCCAGTTACTAGGAAATCCCATATATTCAAAAAGATCATTCAACTTCAAATTTGAATTCTGCTTTTCATATCGGTCAAAAATATGCAATAGTTGCTTTTTAAACAGTAAAAAATCGGTCTTTGGAAGTAGATAACGAAAAGTAATGACTACACTAAACAAGTCATTTTTTCCATATATGTATTTTGAACCGTTTTTAGAAATGCCTAATTTTTTATGTAACAATGTATCTGGAATGTCAATATATGTATGATAGGAAAACAACCTTTCGTTATGAGCACATACATTTCGGTACAGCGTTAATACCTTTAAATATTTTATCATTTCATTTTTCTTGACATTTCCAAAATCCTGGCAAATTGCTCCCTGCATATTTTGAGGTAAGAATTCAAACATTTTTGATATCTGACCAAAAGTAAGGGTATTCATAATCACCCATAACGGAATATTATGATATTTGTTACGCTGGTAAACAAGATATTCGTGATCCTTGTTTTTGTTTGCCATCATATCTAGCATTTTGATTAATTTGGTAATTCCATTTTTATTTTTGGGAATATTGCCGTAATTATTGGAGTTGAGATATTCTTCTTGACGTTCTCCATGTTTTTTACAGAAGTGATAAGAAATGGACGAACGCATTTTTCTTTCCACGCGGCATAAATACTTAAAGAAAATCCCACGTAACTCTTCATCAAATTCATAAAGAGCAACTATATCTTCAAAACACGCTTCATTAATGTATTTGCGGGTATGAATATCAATAAAAGGATGTTTATATCCACCAATTAATGCATAATAACTGATATTCTGCAGGGATTCTACCGCAAAATCATCATCTGTAATAACTAGATTTTTTTCATTTTTCAGTTTTTCAACTTGTGCGGTATATGTAATAAACGGTTTGCTCATATGTACCTCGCTGCAAAATGTTCCAGATAAAGAAAAAGGAGAGGGGCCTCGGCACCCTCCCCCGATCGCAGGCTTCTCAAGTTTCTGCAATCTGATCACTAAAGATAATATAACTGATATAACTAAGAAAGTCAATCAGAAATCATCTTTGTTTTAAATTATATTCGGCAAGGACATTTTTATACATTGACCAAGGACCAAGGGGGACGGTGTTTGATGGCTCAAATACAGTCCCCTCTGGCTTTTCCCCAGGTATCATCATTCATCCTCAGAATCATCTTCAAGCTTTTTCAGTCTTTTTTTATAAATTTTAGAAGTAAGCGTTAATGCAAGGAAACATAAAATCTCTATAGAAAAAACATAATAACTCCAGTTGCAATGGAACCGACGAGTTTGTGATAATTCCGATAAGAATGATAAACCACAAAATCCCCATAACAACTGCGGCGATGCTACTGGCCATGATATTGTTCTTAAAATTTGGTTTCAGCTTTCTGTCCCAGATTCCGTTTCTTATGCATCCTACTGTAAGATATAAAGCAAGGCACATAAATACGATCCATTCTCCGGAAAGATCCTGTTTGCTGTCATTTCCTATGGCTATCTGGGTCAGTATTACAGCCAGCAATCCCCAGAAAGCCAGCCAGCATCCATTGTGCTCAATCTTCAGAAGTTTCAGTTCCTGTAATTCATCCAGATTACTTTTCGTTTTCTTCATCCTCGTCATCCTCCCAAAATAAATCATCCAGACTCTTATCCAAGATACGGCAGATTCTTCGGCATAGCTTGATTGTTGGATTGTATTCACCCTTTTCGATTGCATTCATAGTCTGCCGCGAAATACCGGCAGCCTCCGCCAATGCCTTCTGCGTCATATCCTTTTGTGCTCGTGCTACTTTGATAGCAATATTCTTTGGCAAGCTTGCTTCACCTCCCTGATGACTATAAGATATCATTTATTTGTATAAAAGTCAATTATATTTTACTTTTAGAAATATATAAATGAATTATCAAGAAAAAATGCACCATTTTTGAGTTGAGGGAATATCCTAACAGCAGAAGTCTCAAAAGGAGTATCTGCATGAAAAATAAAAAATGGATTTCACTAGCGGCAGCAGTTATTCTGGCGGTGACTGCGCTGCCGATGACAGCTTTTGCTGCAGAGAAGGATGGGGGAGAGGAAAACTTACGAAAGTTACGTTGAATGAAGTCGCACACTCAATCTTCTATGCGCCACAGTATGTGGCAATCGAAGAGGGATATTTTTCGGAAGAAGGTCTGGATCTGACATTGATAACTGGATTCGGTGCGGATAAAGTTCTGACTGCTCTGATTTCCGGTGAGGCAGATATCGGATTTATGGGAGCAGAAGCATCTATCTATGCCTATCAGGAAGGAGCTACTGATCCTGTTGTGAATTTTGCGCAGCTTACCCAGCGAGCCGGAAATTTCCTTGTGGCAAGAGAAGAAATGCCGGATTTTAAATGGAAGATCTGAAGGGCAGGAAAGTTCTTGGCGGCCGCAAAGGTGGCATGCCGGAAATGGTATTTGAGTATATCCTGAAAAAGAATGGTCTTGACCCTGAGAAAGATCTGTCTATTGACCAGAGCATTGACTTCGGCGCTACTGCTGCTGCCTTTACCGGAGATGATTCAGCCGATTTCACCGTAGAATTTGAGCCGTCTGCTACTGCTCTTGAAAAGCAAGGTGCCGGGTATGTTGTGGCATCCCTGGGCGTTGACTCCGGCTACGTACCATACACCTCCTACAGTGCCAGAACCAGCTATATGGAAAAAAATCCTGATATCATGCAAAAATTTACTGATGCTCTGCAAAAAGGTATGGATTTTGTCCAGAGCCACACTCCTGAAGAAATTGCAGAAATCATCGAGCCTCAGTTCCCTGAAACAGATCTGGATACCATCACAGCCATCGTAAAACGTTATTACGATCAGGATACCTGGAAAGAAAATCTGGTGTTCGGGCAGGATGGATTTGAACTGCTGCAGGATATCCTGGAAGACGCAGGAGAACTGAAGGAACGTACACCGTATGCAGAACTGGTCAACACAGAATTTGCGCAAATGCTTCCTGATGATTTGCTTTCTCTGATCCACCTGTAATTTTAGCCCGATATCCGTATTCTCCCATCCGTTCCTTCATATTGTCAGAGATTTTTGACTTGATTCAGTCAAACCATAATCTTGTATACACTTTGTGTAACAGGTGGTAAAAAGAACTATGTTTACCAGGACTGCTATAGTTCCAATTTTGAAAAACGCAGACAGAATTTCGTCATTTTGTCCTGCGTTTTTCTCATGCCTTTTGACAGTTTGACGGAATCCCCAGATACTGGTTACGGCTTTTCGTCAGAATGACAAGAAACAAAAAAATCTTTGTACGATTCTTCCTAGCCATCCCCCTCCTTTTCGCTATACTGTCTACAGATGAAAAACGAGATAATCAAATCAGCAAAAACACTATGAATAAATTTTGGAGGAATAATTAATACATGGCAAGCTTATCAATTACAGCACATTAACAAAACTTAC